>Ga0114932_10000520_pt1 | contig 45777 bp, 41 predicted proteins | sample 2SBtaG_2_FD_87286 | JGI IMG/M metagenome (GOLD analysis project Ga0114932, IMG submission 87286) | Deep subsurface microbial communities from Kolumbo volcano to uncover new lineages of life (NeLLi) - 2SBTROV12_ACTIVE470 metaG | ecosystem: Environmental > Aquatic > Marine > Volcanic ...
CCCAGATCGGGACGGAGAAGGGGTGTGCTCACGGGACCAGTCAAGCACCGCCGCGTCGATCGGGCCCGGTAGCGTCGCCCACGCGACGAAGGGAGTACACATGGCGACGACGCGGGATGTCATGGCGATGCTCAGCGAGCTCGTCACCCTGACCACCTTGGAGGAGGAGAGCCCGCAGTCGTTCAAGGTGCGCGCCTATGAGAACGCCCGACTCGGATTGGAATCGCACGGCGGCGACATCACCGAGATGTCGATGACCGAGTTGACGAAGATCAAGGGGGTCGGCAAGGCCACCGCGAGCAAGATCCGCGAGCTCGTGGACACCGGTCGGGTCGCCAAGCTTGACGCGCTTCGCGAGCGCTTTCCCCCCTCGGTCGTGGAGCTGAGCCGCATCCCGGGTCTCGGCCCCAAGACGCTCAAGACGGTGCGCGAGAACCTCGGGGTCAACGATCTCGAAGGGCTCAAAGCAGCGATCGAGGCCGAGCAGCTGCGAACGCTGCCCGGACTCGGCAAGACGAGCGAGGAGAAGATCAAGAAGGCGATCGATCGACTGGGGATGTCGGGAAAGGACCGGCGTACGCCGATCGCAGGCGCGTGGCCACTCGCTGAGCGGCTCGTCGCCGACCTGGAAGCCCTGCCCGAGGTCGAACAGGCGCAGTTCTGCGGCAGCCTCCGCCGCATGTCCGAGACGATCGGCGACATCGACATCACGGTGTCGTCCTCGGCGCCCGCATCGGTGATGGAGGCGGTGCTGGCGCACGGAGAGAACCACGACGTCGTCGTGAGCGGAGACACCAAGACGAGCTTTCTCACCGCATTGGGCCTTCAGGTGGACGTCCGGGTGGTGTCGCCTGAGCAATTCGGCGCGGCGACCCTCTATTTCACGGGTTCGAAGGCCCACAACATCGAGCTACGCCAGCGGGCCATGGACCGGGGGATGCTGCTCAACGAGTACGGCCTGCTCGACGCATCGGACGACGAGGTCGCGTCGGAGGATCGGCCGGTCGTCGCGAGCCGCACCGAGGAGGAGATCTACGACGCGCTCGGCATGGAGTTCGTTCCGCCTCCGCTCCGGGAGGCGACCGGCGAGGTGGAGGCCGCCGCGGGCGATGGTTTGCCCGAGCTGATCCAGCTCAGCGACATCTGCGGCGATCTGCATTACCACACCGACCGCTCGGGCGATGGGCGATCCACGGTGGAGGAGATGGTCGCGGTGGCCGCAGCCAAGGGCTACGCCTACCTGGCCATCACGGATCATGGAGTGGACCTGGCGATCAACGGATCGACTGCTGAGGAGATGTTGATTCACCGCGCCCACATCGCCGAAGTGCAGGAGGCACACCCAGATCTTCACCTGATGTGGGGCTGCGAGCTGAACATCGGCGCCAGCGGCGGCCTCGACTACGACACCGACTTCCGGGCCGAGTTCGACTACACGGTGGCATCGGTCCATTCACACTTCGATCAGAGCCCGCTCGACCAGACCAAACGGCTGATCGCGGCCATCTCGGACCCCACCGTCGACTCGATCGGGCATCTCAGCGGCCGCTACATCGGGCGCCGGCCGGGCATCGAGTTCGACGTGGACGTCGTGATCGAAGCGCTGATGCACTTCGACGTCGCCCTCGAGGTGAACGGTGCGCTCCAGAGGCTCGACGCCGCGTCGGATGTCGTGCGCAAGGCCGTCGATCGCGGCGTGAAGCTCGTGATCAACACCGACAGCCACCACACCTCCGAGCTCGGGCGCATGGAGTACGGCGTGCTCACCGCTCAGCGTGGGTGGGCGCCCCGCGACTCGGTGATCAACACCTGGGACCGTCCGACCTTTCTCGACTGGGTGGCCACCCACCGCAGCTCGACCTGAGTTGAGCAACTTCGGTGCCTGACACCGAGGTTGCTCAACTTCGTACGACGACCTCGTCAGCCGGCGCAGAGGTAGAAGCCGTCGAAGACCTCGGTGATCTCGCCGTCCTCCACCAGCACCCAGACGTGGAGAAATTCGACAAAGGCGTCGAAGCGGTCATCGCCTTCGACGAGGTCGGTGAACACGGCGTTGGCGTCGAGCGCCGGGCCCGGATCTTCCCAGTTCTGAAGGCTCGGATCGTGGAAGCAGTACCCGGGGTGGAAGGTCGCGGTTTCTCCCAGGAGCATGCGCCGGGTCGCCGTCACGTCGTTGCTGATCCACTCGTCCTCGACCGGTTCGTCGGGGAAGCGGTCGTACGCGTTGTCACCCGAGTACCGGCACAGCAGGTCGACGTCGACAGCGACGCCGGTGGTGCCGAGAGCGACGTTCTCGATGGCGACGAGCCAGACCCCGTCTGGAAGGTCGCCAGGGCCTGGTTCACACCCAGAACCGTCCGCACCGTCGACTGGATCGCCGTCTGCGTCGACCTGGCGAGGGCCTCCGAGGCCGTAGCGGGCAGCGATCACCGACGATCCGGCGCCTGACGCCACAACGTGTTCGAAGTCCTCATAGGGATCGGTGGCCGAGGGCGCGGTGGTGGACGGAATGGTGGACGGCGGCACGGTCGCTGGTGGCACGGTCGTGGGTTGATCGCTGTCAGGAATCGAGACGCCTGGCGCGGTGGTCGGCGGCGCCGATGTCTGGGCGACCGTGGAGTCTGCCCCGGGGACAGGTCGTGTCTGAACCGTCGACGCCACCTCGTCCGCTCCGTCCGAACAGGCTCCGAGGAGCACCAGCAGCATCATGACGGCGACGGGTCGCAGTTTCCTGACGGGGGCCATGTGAGATCCATCGGCCTCGACGCCGAGAGATTCGAGCGCATCCGCCTCATCTCGCCCATGCGGTGCCGTAGGCTCGCCGCCATGTCATGGGATGGGGAATACGAACCGAGCACCTGGGACTGGGTCGCCGAGCAAGCTGCGGCCTATGAGGCGTCCAACGGATCCGAAGCGAACACGCTGCGCGATACGGGGATGCCGGTCATGGTGATGACCTGCAGGGGCCACAAGAGCGGCAAGATCCGCAAGGTTCCGCTGATGAAGGTCGAGCACAACGGCGAGTACGCAATCATCGGCTCCAAGGGCGGAGCTCCGGCGCATCCGGGCTGGTACTACAACCTGGTCGCGGACAACCGGGTCCTGATCCAGGACGGCCCCGAGCCCTTCGAGACCACGGTTCGTCTGGTGGAGGGCGACGAGCGTGCGGAGTGGTGGGAACGGGCCGTGGCGGCCTTCCCGCCGTACGCGGAGTACGAGGTCAAAGCGGCAGAGGCCGATCGGGTGATCCCGGTCTTCATCTCAGACGCCGTCTGATGCGCCTGCCTCCTCCTGACGAGGCGGACCTCACACCCACCCAGCAGGCGTACAAGGAAGCCGTCACCGCCGGCCGCCCGGGGATGCTCGACGACATCTGGCGGATCGGCCCCTTCGGTGTGCTTCAGCACGCTCCGGAGATGGGCCTGGCGGCGCTGCCGGTCGGCACAGCGGTCCGCCAGACGACCCTTTCGGTGCAGGCTCGCGAGATCGCGATTCTGGCCGCGGGGATCCACCATCGCGCCAAGTTCGAGTTCGCGGCCCATCGCAGAATCGGCGTGGCGGCGGGCCTCGACGGCGACGCACTCGACCGCTGGGCCGCCGGCGGCGACCCCGGCTTCGAGGGCGAGAACGACGTCGCGGCTCGGGTGGCGAGCACGCTGGTGTCCACGAGTCGGATTCCCGACGACCTCTATGCGGAGGGCGTGCAGACCTTCGGGGAGCAGGGCCTCGTAGAGCTGGTGTCGAGCGTCGGCTACTACTGCATGGTCTCGCTCACCCTCAACGCCTTCGACGTGCCGCTCGTCGATGGCATGGTCGATCCCTGGCCGGAGGACTGACCCTCACGCCATGACGCTCGAGTCGATCGAGACCTTCGTCACGGTGCCGCCGACCGGCATCGGAGGCTCGTTCTGGGTGCTGGTGAGGATCACGACCGACGACGGCGTCCAGGGCGTCGGCGAGTGCTACGGGATTCCGGTGTCGGGCGACATCGCGGCGGCGATGGTCGAGGACACCTTCGATCGGTTCATCGCCGGCAGCGATCCGCACCACGTGGAGACGATGTTCCGGCGCGTGTACTCGGCCGGATTCACCCAGCGGCCCGACATCTCGATGATGGGCGTCTGGAGCGGCATCGAGATGGCGGTCTGGGACATCCTCGGGAAGATCCACGGCGTGCCCTGCTACGAGCTCCTCGGCGGGCGCTTCCACGATCGCCTCCGGACCTACACGTACCTGTACCCGCTCGACGTGGGGCCGGACGGCAACCCGCTCCCAGGTGCGCCCGACGTGTACCACGACGGGGATGCGGCGGCCGAGGTCGCTCTCCGGTACGTCGACATGGGCTGGACGGCGGTGAAACAAGATCCCGCGGGCCCCTACAGCTTCCAGGGAGGCAGGGAGCTGTCGCTGACAGAGCTCGAACGGTCCGAGTACTCCGTGCGCTGCATCCGCGAGGCGGTCGGCACTCGCGCCGACATTCTGTTCGGAACGCATGGGCAGATGACCACGTCCTCGGCGATCCGCCTCGCCAAACGTCTCGAGCCCCACGACCCCCTCTGGTTCGAGGAGCCCTGCCCGCCAGACCAGATGGACGCGATCGGCCGAGTGGCGAGGGCCACCAGCATTCCCGTGGCGACGGGGGAGCGGTTGACGACCCGGGTGGAGTTCAAGGCCGCGCTCGACGCAGGCGTTGCCATTCTCCAGCCCGACATCGGTCGTTCCGGCGGGGTGTGGGAGACCAAGAAGATCGCTTCGCTCGCGGAGCTGTACAACGCCCAGATCGCGCCGCACATCTACTGCGGGCCCGTGGCCCATGCGGCGGCGGCGCATGTCGGTTTCACATGCCCTAACTTCCTGATCCTCGAGACGATCCAGACGGACTTCCACGACGCCGTCGTTCGTCGGCCGCTCGAGTGGGATGGCGGCTTCGTCCTTCCGCCGTCCGTGCCCGGGCTCGGCGTCGAGTTCGACGACGACGTGATCGCCGCACATCCCTACGAGAGCGGCGGCCGGCTCCACCTCGAGATGGCCCAGACGCCGCTCGACTCCGCCAACACGCGTATCGTCACCGATCTGTGACGGATCAGCGACCCTGTTTGGACGATGGAGTCTGTGTGATGCGAGTCCGGGTGATCGAAAGCGAGTCCGTGTGATCGAACTGGTGACGACCGACGGCATCTTCGCCCTCGACGGCGGCGAATGGGAAGTGACCAACAACATCTGGCTGGTCGGGGACGACCGCGAGGTGGTGGTGTTCGACGCAGCCCACGACGCCGCGCCGATCGCTGAGGCGGTGAACGGGCGAACCGTGGCCGCGATCGTTCTGACGCACGGGCACAACGACCACATCAACGCGGCGGTCGAGCTGCGCGACGCCGTCGATGCGCCGATCGTGCTGCACCCACAGGACCGCATGCTCTGGGACGCTGTGTACTCCGACGCGTCGCCGGATCGGGACCTCGAACCGGGGTCGATTCTGTCGGTGGGAGGCCACGAGCTCGCCGTGCTGCATACCCCGGGGCACTCGCCCGGTTGTTGCTGCTTCCACGACGTTGCCGCTGGGCTGGTCGTTTCGGGCGACACGCTGTTCTGCGGAGGCCCCGGGGCCACCGGCCGCAGCTACAGCGACGAGCCCACCATTCTGCGGTCGATTCGCGACCGGCTGCTGAGCCTGTCGGGGGAGACGATCGTGCACACGGGCCACGGCGACAGCACGCGCATCGACGACGAGCGCGAACAGGTGATGGACCGCATCGCCGAGCTGGGGATCGACTAGCCAGCGGGCCGGGGCGAGTGGCACCTCTTGGTTGGCCTTCGCGATGCCTCTGCGATAGCGAGCGCTGTGCTCGGCGGTCAGCGGTGGGTCTTGCGCCACACCACCTTGAGGCCCGACCAGACATCGGAGATGGCGCACACCTTGACGTCGACGAGTTTGGTGGCGAGGACTGTTGCACGCACGACGTCCCCTGTCAGGTCGGTCGCGACTTTGGCGGTCTTCTTGGGCCATGCCAGCCAGATCACCCGGTCGGGAAACACTGCGTCGGCGAGCGAGTCGAGATCGGTGTCGAGGTCGACGCGTTCGGTGTAGAACGCTGCCACCACATCGGGGAGGTCCGCCAGATTGGCGTCGAGGTCGACGTCGTCGGGCAGGTCGTCCAGCAGCGAGCGAAAGTCGGCAGGTTCGTTGACTGTCGCCACTCGGTGGCCCGGCTTGATGCCGAGTTTCTTCGCCAGGGGAGTCCCGGAGTATCCGGCGGGCATCTACCGCTCGGCTTCTGAGGTGTCGGATGCCATGGCGATCACCAAGTTCCCTGCCGGACGTCCGCGCAGTTTAGGTTCCAGGAGCGCTCCTGGAACCTAAACCGTGTTCAGAGCCGATGCGTTGCGAGGAACTCGGCGAGATCGGCTGCGACTCGCTCCGGTGACTGTTGATGGATTCCGTGCCCATGGTCCTGAAAGTGTGTGGTTGAGAAGGCCGTAGACGCCGCGAGGAAGAGGTCCGGTTCGCCCACAGCGACAACGCTGCCCTTGTCACGATCTCCGTACGCCAGATGGGCGGGGCAGGCGACCCGTGCGAGCAGCTCGGTCGCGGGCGGGAGCACAGGTCGATCAGGGTCCATCAATGCGGTCCAGATGTCGGGGTCGCAGTCGGCGAGCTGCCGTGTCCAACTTGCGAGTGCTGCGGGAGGAAGGAACTCACCAAGAGTTGTCCGGTCTACGGCGACGTCGGCGACCGCGGCGACGAACCAGTCGTACGAATGGGTCTCTGAGCGGTAGGTGCGGACCACATCGCCAAGAGCGAACACCGCTCCGAGGAACGGGATGCATCGAGGGAAATCCTTCTGCTCGTAGGTCAGTGGTGTCTGGTCGATGGTGTACACGGCATGGACGAGCTCTGGATTTCGGGCGGCGACCGTGAGACCGACGTAGCCGCCTTGCGAGAAGCCGACGACGATCGCGGCTCCTGTGACCTCTCGGATGAACCGACCGATGTGCTCCGCATTCCGGCCAGGGCCATAGCTACCGCCAATCCATGGTGACCGACCTTGGCCCCAGACGTCGACGGCGTAGAGGTTGTCGCGGCCGAGCTGCTCGACCACGCCGTAGAAGTCGACCGAGCCGTTTGTGAAGCCCGGAATGAACACGATCGGCGGAGCGTTCCCCGGAACGTGCTGGTAGTGCAGGTCGTGCCCGTCGACCTGCCACGTGTGCTGCTGCATCGTGAACCCCCGTGATGTCCCTCTCAGAGAATCTATGTGTCTGCGTCCGCCTGCCAGCCGGTTTAGGTTCCAGGAGCGCTCCTGGAACCTAAATCGCCACCGGCTCGGTTCTGCGACGTCGATCACCTCGAGCCCCACAGCCACGGGGGACACACGGATCAAGCCAATTCGGGGCCCCTGTGCCCGCATCACAATCGGCACAAACACGCCCACGGCTACAGCGTCAGACGCGACGCATGCGGCCGCTGGATCATCCGAAGACCCGATGGCAGCGTGCTCGAGTGAGCCGCTCGCAGACCTCTAGTTCAACTCGATCGTCGGGGGCGCCGCGTTGAGGGTCTCGATCGCGAAACCCGCGGCCGCCTTGTAGCGAGCCATGTACTGCTCGACCTCCGCGCGCGGGATCACGTCCTCGATGTCGTCGAACACTCCGCCGCAGAGGTCGTCGACCTTGCCGAGAATCCCCACAGGGCCGGCACCGCGATTTCGCAGGATCAGCTGGTTGACGTCGTCGAGTAGACGGTCCTCGTAGGCCTGCAGCGCCTCGGGGCCCACGCCGTGATTCACGAACTCGGCCCCCAGCACCCGCGTGTCGACGATGGCCTGGCTCGCTCCATTGGACCCCACCGGGTACATGACATGGGCTGCGTCACCGATCAACGCCACGCGACCGTCGAGCCACGTGGGAAGCGGGTCGCGATCGACCATCGGGTACTCGAGAACCCGTTCGGCGCCACGGATCAGCGACGGAACGTCCATCCAGTCCCAGTTCCAGTCCTCGAAGCTGCCGACGAACTTGTCGATGTGGACCTCTCGGTTCCAGTCGGATTGCTCGAAGTCCTGGGACGTCGTGTCGTAGGTGAGCTCGGCGATCCAGTTGATCGTCGCGAGACCGGTGTCGGGATCCGGGGCGCTGATCGGGTAGCAGATGAATCGGTGTTCGAGGCTTCCGACCAACACGAACGCCGAACCCGAGCGAATCGGTACGCCGTTCGACGTTCCTCGCCACATCACCGGCCCACCCCAGATCGGCTCGCCCTCCTCGGGGTACATCTGGGCCCGAATCGCCGAGTGCAGGCCGTCGGCCGCGATCAACACGTCGCCCTCGGTCTCGAGGGTGGAGCCATCCCTTCGCTGAAGGGTCGCGCAAATCCCCGAGCCCTCGTTGCGAAAGTCCGAGACCCGGTGGCCCGTGCGGACGCAGCCCGGCCCGAGCCGCTCGACAACGGCGTCGTACAGCAGCATCTGCAGTTCGCCTCGATGGACTGCATATTGAGGCCAGTTGTACCCGGCGAGTCTTCCTCGGGGTTCTGACCACACGTCGTTGCCGTTGCGGCCGACCAACGCCCACTCGGTCGCGGGAATGCCGATCTCGTCGAGCCGGCCCTCGAAGCCCAGGTCGTACAGCTCGCGCACCGCGTTGGGCTGGAGGTTGATCCCCACACCCAGTGGCCGGAGTTCGTCGACGGCCTCGTAGACCTCGACGTCGACTCCGATCTGATGGCAGGTCAGGGCCAACGAAAGACCGGCGATGCCTCCGCCGGCGACGAGAACCCTGCTCACACTGCGATCAGCTTTCGTCCTGCGCCTGGCGCTTCTTCATCATGTACACGACCCCGCCGATGATCAGCAGCAGCAAGAGCAGGCGCCCACGCTTGCGGCTTCCCGCCGCGTCGCCGAGGAGATCGGCGGCGGCATCCGTGATGTCGGCGGCGCCGTCGATGACGTCGTCCATGAGGGTTGCTTGCTCCATGTCGGGCTCCTGTCCGCGTCCACCGGTGAGCCGCCGTGAGCAGCGGCTCGTGTCCAAACGCTATCCGCCAGCAGTGGCGGTTCCGACGCGGCTCCCCGTGCGACACTCACACGATGCCGACGCCGCACATCTCCGCACCCGACGGTGCCTTCGCTCCGACGGTCCTGATGCCCGGGGACCCGCTGCGGGCGGCCTACATCGCGGAGCGCTTCCTCGACGATGCGGAGATGGTGACCAACGTCCGCAACTGCAGCGGATTCACCGGGTCGGTGTCGGGGACGCCCGTTTCGGTCATGGCCTCGGGAATGGGGATGCCGTCCGCCGCCATCTACATCACCGAGCTGTACCGCTTTTACGACGTCGAGACGATCATGCGCGTAGGAACCGCTGGGGTCTACGACCCCACGATGGATCTGCGGACACTGGTCGTCGCCGACGACTGCATCACCAACTCCAACATGGCCGAGCTGATTCTGGGCGACGGTTGGCGCGACAAGCTGAAGCCGACCCCGGATCTGCTGGCGCGGGCGCACGAGGTCGCCACCGCCCGAGACACCGTCCTTCGAGCCGGCACCGTCTTCACCTCCGACATCTTCTACGAGCCGGACGAAGGTCTGAACCAGCGGATGGTCGACGCAGGCGTGGCGGCCGTCGAGATGGAGACGGCAGCCCTCTACGCCCTGGCAGTTGCTGAGGGCCGGCGAGCTCTGAGCATCGTCACCACGACCGACCATCTCGTGCGCGGCGAGCACCTGAGCAGCGGCGAGCGTCAGACGACCCTCGATGAGATGATCGAGTTCGCCTTGGCCGTCGCCGTAGAAACCGGAGCGGCCGCCTGAGGCTCAGCTCCTGAACAGCTGACGGTAGACGTCGGCCGCCAGTTCGAGCTGGCTGATGTCGACCCACTCCACTGCCTGGTGCGCCTGGTCGATCGATCCGGGGCCGAACACCACGATCTCGTCGGCCACCTCCGGGTACCGCAGCGCGTTCGTCCCGTAGTCCGCGGTGTCGGGGCCGGTGCCGGCCAGCTCGGACAGAGCGCGCACCAAGGGCGTGTCCGGGTCCTGGTAGAAGGCCCCGCTCCCGAAGCCGTTGGCCAGCTCGACGGTGGCGTCCAGCGGTGAGGCGGCATCGCGGATCAGCTTCGACAGCTGCCCGTACAGCTGCTCGGGGTCTTCTCCGGGGGCCGAACGCCGTCCGACGTAGAGGCAGCACGAATCGGGAATGATGTTGCGTGCGACGCCGCCCTCGATCTCGGCGCACACGATGGTGCCGTTGCCCACCGAGGTGGTCGGCTCGAGCCCCGCCAAGCGCTCCTGCTCAGCATCGACCGCGAGGATGATGCGGGCGGCTGCGGTGATCGCGTTCTTGCCGAGGTGGGGTTTGGAGGAGTGGGCGGCGTGGCCGTGAACGGTCACCTCCATGCCGAGACCGCCCTTGTGGCCGTGAACCGGTGAGCACATCGTCGGCTCGGCGACCACCATCTGATCGATGCGCTGGCCACGCTCGAGAAGCCAGTCGCGGTAGCCGGTGGCCCCGGCGAGACCGCCGAACTCCTCGGAGATGGTCCCGACGACGTTCACGGTGGGCACGGGCTTCTCGCCGGCGGCCCGCATCTCTTCGAGCACTCCCAGCACGAGTGCCAGGGTTGCCTTGGTGTCCACGGAGCCGCGGCCGTAGACCCGGTCGTTCTCGATGCGGCCGTCGAAGGGGTCTTCGGTCATGTGCTCGACGCCGACCGTGTCGAGATGGACATCCACGACCATCGTTCGGTCGGAGGTGCCCTCGAAGCGGGCGTAGACGTTGCAGCGGCCGTCCTCGACGTCGTGGACCTCCACGTCCGCGCCCATTCCGTCGGTCCGGTCGGCGAGCCACGCTGAGATCGCGCGCTCGCCGTCTTCTCCTGACACGGGGCCAGCGTGCCCCGGGTTGACGCTCGGGATGCGCACGAGGTCGCCGACGCGCTCCGCGAGCTCAGCGGCCGTGAGCTGTGTCCCCATGCAGGGCAGGTTAGGCCCAATCCGGGTACCTCACCGGAGGGTTGCTCGCGTAGCTTGGGCGCTCATGTCCAAGGTTCTCATGTCGCTTCCCACCGGCGAGCGGGTGGGCATCGCGTTCTCGGGCGGGCTCGACACCTCCGCAGCCGTCGCGTGGATGCGTGAGCACGGCGCGATTCCCTACACCTACACGGCCGATCTAGGGCAGTACGACGAGCCCGACCTCTCCGGCGTTCCCGACCGGGCGAAGGAGTACGGGGCCGAAGCCGCCCGGATCATCGACTGCCGGCCCGAGCTCGTGCGCGAGGGCTTGATGGCGCTGCAGTGCGGTGCGTTCCACATCACCACGGCGGGCAAGACCTACTTCAACACGACGCCGCTCGGACGTGCCGTCACCGGGACGATGCTGGTCACGGCGATGAAGGAGGACGGCGTCGACATCTGGGGCGACGGGTCGACCTACAAGGGCAACGACATCGAGCGCTTCTACCGCTACGGGCTGATGGTGAACCCCAACCTCAGGGTCTACAAGCCCTGGCTCGACGAGACCTTCGTCGACGAGCTCGGCGGTCGGACGGGCATGTCGGAGTTTCTGACCTCCCGGGGCCTGCCGTATCGAGACCCGGTCGAGAGGGCCTACTCCACCGACGCCAACATCTGGGGCGCCACGCACGAGGCGAAGGCGCTCGAAGAGCTCGACACGGGCATGGAGATCGTGACCCCGATCATGGGTGTGCCCCACTGGGATGCCGGCGTCGAGATCGCGCAGGAAGACGTGTCCATCGGCTTCGAAGAGGGCTGGCCCGTCACGATCAACGGTGCCACCTTCGCCGATCAGGTCGAGCTCGTGATCGAGGCCAACGCGATCGGCGGCCGGCACGGCCTCGGGATGAGCGACCAGATCGAGAACCGGATCATCGAGGCGAAGTCGCGGGGGATCTACGAAGGCCCCGCCCTCGCCCTTCTCCACATCGGCTATGAGCGCCTCGTCACGGCGATCCACAACGAGAACACGATCGAGAACTACCGGACGATGGGTCGCCGCCTCGGCCGCCTGCTGTACGAAGGCCGCTGGTTCGATCCGCAGAGCCTCATGCTCCGCGAGCCCCTGCTGCGTTGGGTCGGATCCGCGGTGACCGGCGAGGTCACGCTCCGGCTCCGGCGCGGTGACGACTACTCCCTACTCGACACCACAGGACCGGGCCTCACGTACGAACCAGACAGGCTCTCGATGGAACGCGTCGAGGACCAGGCGTTCGGGCCACTCGACAGAATCGGTCAGCTCACGATGCGCAACCTCGACATCGACGACAGCAGGACCAAGCTGGGTGTGTACCGCGACTCGGGCATCTTGACCGAGGCCGGCCTCATGGAGCTCGGCGAAGGCTGAGCGGCTCCCTTTCCGCCGCACAATCGACAGGCGACAACATGACGAGCGGGCTCCGGATCGAAGGTCTGGCGAAACGATTCGGCGATATTCAGGCGCTCCGGAACTGTTCGCTCACCGTGGAGCGCGGGCACCTCGTCGGGTTCCTGGGGCCCAACGGCGCAGGGAAGACGACGACGATGCGGTCGGTCCTCGGTCTCATCGAGGCAGACGCGGGATCGATGACGTGGGACGGTGCGCCCGTCGACGGCGCTCTGCGGAGCCGCACCGGCTACATGCCCCAAGAACGAGGCCTGTACGTGCGGATGCGCGTGCGCGAGCACGTCTCCTACATCGGTCAACTCGCCGGGATGCCCCAGGCCGAGGCGGACCGGAGTGCGGACCACTGGATCGAACGGGTCGGGCTCGCGGAACGCAGCGGCGATCCGATTCAGGAACTGTCGGTGGGCAACCAGCAACGGGTGCAGCTTGCGGTCGCCCTCGTGCACAGTCCCGAGCTTCTCGTCCTCGATGAGCCTTTCGCCGGCCTCGACCCCGTAGCGGTCGCAACTCTCTCGGAGGTGATGACCGAACAGGTCGAGGCAGGCGCTGCGGTCGTGTTCAGCAGTCACCAGCTCGATCTGGTGCAGGACCTGTGTCGCGACGTGACGATCGTCGCAGCCGGCCAGACGGTCGCGTCTGGCGACGTCGACGAGCTGCGGGCCTCCTCGGACTGGCGGATTCTCGAAGTGGCGTGGCGTGACGCGGCCCCCTCGTGGCATCCGCCGGAATGCACCGCAGTCGAAGATCGAAACGGTCGTGTGCGCTACACCCTGCCGGCGACCGTGGACGGCAACGCCGTGATTACAGCCGCCTCAGCCGCCGCCGAGATCACTGCTGTGAGCTTCGAACCGCCGGGTCTCGAGGACGTGTTCGTCGAGCTCGTGGGTACCTCGGAATCGGCGGCGGGGTCCTCCCGATGAGCGTCGTTCGACTGGTTGCCGAGCGCGAGATCCGAGTTCGGTTACGGACCCGGTCGTTCCAGGTCACGACCGTGCTCCTCGTCCTCATCGCGATCGGAGCGTCGATCCTCACTGCGGTGTTCGATGATGATGAGCCCGATGTCCGGAGCCTCGAGGTGGCCGTCGTACGTGATGGAGGCCTCCTCCTCGAACATCTCCAGCGAGTGCCGTCGTCGGCCCTGGATCTCGAGGTCACCCAGACCGACCTCGACGGGGCCTCGCGCCTCGTGTCCGGGGGTGATGTCGACGTGGCGCTGGTGGAGGGGCACACGCTGTTGTGGTTCGAGCGCGTCGATCTGGAGCTCGAGAGTCTCCTCGATGCGTTGTGGGTTCAGGCCGACCAGATCGAGCGGGGAATCGCTCCGCCCGAACCACTTCGGAGGCAGATCCTCGACGAAGCCGACGATGACTTGGACGGGATCACCGTGGGCGTCGCCATGGCGGGAGTCGTCGGTTCGTTCATCCTGATCCAGACGTGGGGCTCGCTCGTCGCGATGGGTGTCGTGGAGGAGAAGTCGAGCCGCGTCATCGAGGTGCTGCTGTCCCATGTGACTCCCCGTCAGCTGATCGCCGGCAAGGTCATCGGGCTCGGTATGTTGGCGATGACCCAGGCGGTGATCGCTGTGCTCGGGCTCGTCGGGGCGCTCCTCGTCACAGACAGTGTCGACATCCCGAGTACGACGTGGCGAGCGGTCGCGTTTCTGCTGTTGACGATCGGCGGCGGGTTTGCCTTCTACGCCGTGGTCTTCGCTGCAGCGGGCTCGCTGGTGTCACGAACCGAAGACGCGCAGCAGGTGATCATCCCCGTGGCGCTGCCCCTGCTCATCGGCTACTTCCTGGGCGTGTCGTCGATCGACTCGCCCGATACCCCGCTTGCGATCGCTCTGTCGTTCATCCCCTTCACGATCCCGACCGGCATGCCGTTGCGCCTCGCGGGCGGTGGAATGGCGCTATGGGAGGTCGCGCTGGCATTCGGAATCCTTGTCGGGTCGACGGTGTTGATGGCCAGAATCGCGGGGCGGCTGTACCACGTGAGCCTGCTTCACGCCGGGGCGCGCATTCGGTGGCGCGATGCGCTCTCCATCGCTCGCGGCAGGTGAGGGTGCTTGCGATCACCGACCAGCTCGGGCGAACCTGAGCCGGTGAGCGACTCTGCAACGCGCCCCCGACCGGCCGTCATCGGCATCGACGTGGGCGGCACCAAATCGCTCGGCGTCGTCGTCGATGCCGACGCGGAAGTCCTCGTTCAGGAGAAGTGGCCGACCCGCGAGGGCGCGCATGCAGTGACACAGATGCTCGCCGAACTCTCGGCTGAGTTGGCCGACCGCTCCGGCGACGATGTCGAGGTGCGCGGGGTCGGCGTGGGGATGGCCGGCCTCGTAGACAACGCCGGCCGGCTCCGCAAGGCGCCGAACCTGGTCGACGCCGACGAGTTCGCCGTGACGGACCTGCTCGAGCCCCGGGTCGGGCTGCCCGTCTTCGTCGACAACGACGCCAACTGTGCGGCGCGTGCCGAGCTGACCGTCGGGGTCGCCCGGGGCGTCGAACACGCTGTGCTGATCACCCTGGGGACCGGGATCGGGGCCGCATTGATCAGCGGAGGTGGCGTGGTCAGGGGAGCGGCCGGCATGGCCGGCGAGCCCGGCCACATGCTTGTCGACCCCAATGGGCCCGAGTGCGTGTGCGGTCTCCGCGGCTGCTGGGAGCGCTATGCCTCAGGCGCCGGCTTGGCCCACCTCGCGCGAGTAGCGGCGAGCGAGGGCCGGTTGGCCGGGGTACTCGCGGAGCTCGGAGACGACATCGAGGCTCTTCACGGCGAACACGTCACCCGCGCGGCACGGCTCGGCGACGACGAAGCGAGCGCGGTCCTCGACGACTTCGCCTGGTGGGTATCGGTCGGAATGGCGAACTGCGCGGCGCTGAGCGACCCCGAGCTGATCATCGTCGGAGGCGGCCTGGTCCGGGACTGGGACCTGTTCGGTCCGCGGGTTCACGGTCTGCTCAACGAGGTGCTCGTCGCGGCCGAACATCGTCCGCAGATCCGGGTCGAGCCGGCGACCGCGGGCGAAGCAGCCGGAGCGATGGGCGCAGCACTTCTCGCCGCTGTAGAGACCGGCCTGAGATCGAGCTGAGGAGACGACCATGTCCCGAGCCTCACTCTCCTGCGACCTGGACGAGTTTCGACAGCTCGTCGAGGTCGACGTCGAGATGTCCGACTATCCCCGAGCGCGGGGACTCGCCAGTGGGGCGATCGAGTACGCCGGCGACTGCTTCGACGCGACCGACGAGGGGGAGCTGGAGGCTCTGCGCGTGGAGCTCGCCGCTGCGCTGCTCGACGGGCCAGGCATCGTCGTCATTCGCGGAGCTTTCGACCGGGATGTTGTGGACCGTGTGAGCGAGGTGTTCACCGAGATCATCCGCGAGCAGAGGACATCGGGGGCAGCTGCGGGCGACCACTTCGCGACGGCGGGCGCCAACGACCGCATCTGGAACAGCCTCGAGAAGCTCGCGCTGCGGGACCCGGCGGCCTTCGTGGCCTATCACGACAACCCGGCCATCGACATCACCTCGTTGGCGTGGCTCGGCCCCTCCTATCAACTGACCGCGCAGGTCAACGTGGTGAACCCCGGCGGCGCGGCCCAGTCGGCGCACCGCGACTACCACCTCGGCTTCATGAGCCGGGATGTTGCGGCTTCCTACCCACGACACGCTCATCGCCTGTCTCCCGTCCTGACCCTGCAGGGGGCCGTGGCCCACAGCGAGATGCGGGCCGACACCGGACCGACGATGTACCTCCCGCATTCGCAGAAGTACGAGGCCGGCTACCTCGCGTGGCATCGACCAGAGTTTCAGGACTACTTCGATCAGCGGCGCAGCCAACCCGAGCTCGGGCTCGGCGACGCGGTCTTCTTCAACCCGGCGCTCTTTCACGCAGCCGGAGCCAATCGGACTTCTGACGTGCACCGCATGGCGAACCTCTTGCAGGTGAGCTCCGCATTCGGCCGGGCGATGGAGAGCGTCGATCGCAGGGCCATGGTGGAAGCGCTCTACCCGGTGCTCCTCGCGCAACGGGACGCGGGGCGCACTGATGCCGGCCTCCGCCGTGTCGTCGCTGCCAGCGTGGAGGGATATGCGTTCCCCGCTGATCTCGACCACGACCAGCCGGTTGAGGGAATGACGCCCGACTCGATGGCGGACATCGTGTGGAGCTGTCTGCTGGGGGGCGCGAGCGCTGCGGGGCTCGCGTCTGCCCTCGACGAGCGGTTCGGGGCCCGATGACTGCACTGCGGGTTGCGGTCGTGGGGTGCGGCGGGATGGGCCGCGAACATGCGAGCAACCTGGCTGCCGCTTCGGGAGTCGATCTCGTCGCGGTGGTCGATGTGGTGGAGCAGGCGGCGAGTGCGCTCGCTCTCGAGGTGGGCGCCGATCCATCCACGGACGCCCTCGCCATGTTGGACGCGATGGACCTCGACGGGCTCGTCGTGGCATCGAGTGACGCTTCCCACGCCGAGTTGGCCTGCGCGGCGATCGATCGAGCGATACCAGTCCTGGTCGAGAAGCCTCTGGCCCACACCCTCTATGCGGCCCGCAGTGTCGTCGACGCAGAGGTGTCGGCGGGGTGTCGGTTCGCTCAGGTCGGGTTCATGCGCGAGTACGACCCCGCGCACCGGCAGCTGGTGGAAGCAGTCGCCGAGATCGGTCCCGTACGTCATGTGCGCTGCGTTCATCGCAACGCCAACGAGCAGGCGCAGCCGCGCACGGTCGACGAGGTCCTCGTCCAGTCGGTGATCCACGACATTCACACGGCGCGGTTTCTGACCGGAGCAGAGGTCACGGGCGTCTCCGCCTCGACTGTGCAGCGACACGGTGGGGTCGGCTTTCTCCACCTCGTGCTGGCCATGAGCGACGGGTCGCTGGCCACGATCGACTTCGACGACACCGCGTTCGGCTACGAGGTCACTGTCGAGGTGGATGCGGCACGCGGGATGGCCGTGACCTCGGGGCCTGTGCGCGCCGAGATCTCGCAGGGTGGCACCAGGGAGCGGCGGCTGGGCAGCGACTGGTTCGGGTGGTTCAGCGAGGCGTACCGGCTGCAGATTCACGCGTGGCTCGGTTCGCTGCGGAGCGGTGAACTCGTTGGACCGTCGGCGTGGGACGGCTTCGTCGCGCAGCTCGTCGTCGAGGCCGCGTCGAGATCGGCCGAAGGCAGCTCTGCACTGAAGGTCGACGCGCCCGAGCGTCCGGAGCTCTACGCCTGACCTGGCAGGGGTTGCTCAGGGGCAGGGGTTGCCCAGAGGCAGGGTCGCTCAGGGGCATCGGCCGTTGGGGTCAGGCTCGGAGTCGGACTCCTGCAGGATCGCCGTGAGCTCGGGTTCGGCGAGCGCAAACGAGGCGTTGCGCTCCCGGCTGGTGGCATAGACGACTCCCACGAGCGCAGCATCCGCTGTGAACACCCCCGACCCGCTCGCGCCACGGGGGAGTCCCGTCGACAGCTCGATCGCCTCGCGCTGGTACTCGCCGTCCACGTAGATGTCCTCGATGGTGACCAGAATCCGACGGCTCACCTCGGCGGCGGCCAGCTCGATCCCCTTCGTAGGGGTCCAGGTCGCGATCCATACGGCCGTGCCGGACGACGCCGATCCAACAGGTCGCTGCGGTCCATCGACAGCGGCAGCGAGGACGGCGAGATCCTTCTCGGGATCGAACACATCGACGAGGGCTCGGTAGTCCTGATCGCCGTCGATCACGGTGATGGCGGTTGCCCCGGCGACCCCGTGAGCGCTGGTGAGGATCCGCCCCGGTGCCACACGGACGCCGCCGCCCAGCTCGTCCGCGAGTCCGCACCCAGACGTTCTGATCCCGACAGCGCCCAGCGAAGCGATCTCGGGGGGTGCGGGCCGGTCCTGTCGAGCAAGGACCGTGACCGCCACACCCGTTGCAGCGATCGCGAGCGTGAGACCAGCAACGAGGGCCCATTTCACACCTCGATCATCCGTCCATCGGTTGCGGCGCTTGCGATGGCCGCGTCGAGGAGCTCCTGGATACGCGCACCGTCCCCGAAGTCGGGCGCGCAGAGCTCGCCCGACGCCACGGCTTCGACGAAGTCGCCGACCATCGCCCCACCCGAGCGGAAGACGTCGCGGTAGGTGTCGTGAACGGCCCCACGACGCGCCGTGCCCCAGATGTCGTACGGGATGGGGAGCTCCGCAGGGGGACCGGCGCCGTCGGCCCGCACCCCCCGAACGAGCTGGGTCGACTCCCAGTCGTTGAACGCGTACAGGGTGCCGGCCTCGCCGTGCAGGTCGTACCAATGGGTCTGGCCCATCGCAGTGCCTTCGTGGGAGACCGCGCTGACCTGCAGGGTGCCGTGAGCGCCCGAGGCGAACCGTACTGTCAGCGTCGCCAGCTCCTCGGCAGGCTCATACGGGACGGCATCGGGGCGCGGTGCCCTGTCGTGGAAGCGGGACCCGACCGCTCCCACAGCGCTGATCTCTCCGAAGAACCACCTCGCCATGTCCAGCCAGTGGCTGCCGAGGTCCCCCAAGATTCCGCTCCCGGCGATCGCGGGATCGAAGCGCCAGGCGTAGTCGGTGTTTCGGGCGAAGCCGGCGTTGTATCGGAGGTTGAGGTGGTACGGGCGTCCGATGTACCCGTCGTCGATCAGACGCTTGACCCAGCGGCTGGTCGGCATGAATCGGTACGTGAACGGAACCATCGACGCGACGCCCCGCGTGGTGGCCGTGGCCGCCATCTCGCGAGCGTCCTCCGCATTGAGCGCGAGGGGCTTCTCGCACAGTACGGCCAGGCCGCGGTCGAGCGCGGCGAGCGCGAGGCGATGGTGACTGTCGTTGCTGGTCGCGATGATCACCGCATCGAGGGACGGCTCGTCCAGGAGTTGTTCGGCCGATCGAGCGGCGATCGGAATGTTCCATCGACGAGCCATCTCGACGGTGGAGCTGTACGTGCGCCCGGCGATTGCGGCGACTTCGGCACCCTCGTGGGCCTCGAGCGCAGGCAGGTACATGGAGTCGGTCCACCACGAGGTTCCGATGACACCGACCCGGACGGACATCAGTTGCCGCTCGCGGGCGGCCCTGACGTCGCGCGGGGCACGAGCTGGGGCTCCAACACCTCGTGGCGGGCGCTGGTGCGCGAGCTTTCGAGGCGTTCGATGAGCGATTGAAGGGCGAGCTTGCCCATCTCGAATCGCGGCTGGTCGACTGTGCTGAGCGACATGTGCTGCATCGCGGCCAGAGCCGTGTTGTCGTAGCCCACGATCGAGATGTCGGCCGGCGCCCGCAGGCCCTCTTCCTCGAATCGGTCCAGCGCTCCGGCAGCGGTCAGATCGTTGGCTGCGAACACAGCAGTCGGACGTCGCACCCACCGAATCATCTCGGTGGCCGCTTCGACACCGCTCACCTCGGTGAAGTCACCCTCCACGACACGCACGAAGTCCGCGAGCCCGTGCGCGCCCATCGCTTGCTCGTATCCGTCGCGCCGCGTCTGGGCGCCGGCGCCGTCGCCGCCGTCGATGTGCGCGATGTCGCGGTGGCCGTGGCCAACGAGATGCTGGACGACGGCGCGTGCACCCGCGATCTCGTCGTTGTTGACAGTGTCGACGGTCTCGGACGGGAGCGCACGCCCGACACACACGACAGGAACCTCTTCGGCCGCCGCGAGGATGTGATCATCCGGGAGTCGAGGGCCGAGCAGGATCAGCCCGTCGGTGCGGAACTCGAGGAGGGTCTCCAATGCGGCCCGGTCACCTCCGTCGCGGTCGAAGCTCGTGTTCATGAGCACCCGGTACCCACGCGCCTTGCCATGGAGCTCGATGCCTTCCATGACCTCGGCGAAGTACTGGTTGTGCAGATCGTCGATCAGTACCCCGACGGTCTGCGTTCGGTGACTGGCGAGGTTGCGGGCCAACACGTTGGGGCGATATCCGAGCTCTGTTGCGGCCGCGATCACGGCCGCTCGGCGGGCGTTGGAGACCTTTGGGGACTCCCTCATCACCAGCGAGACCAGTGCTCGCGAGACGCCGGCCCGTCGGGCCACATCGTCCATGGTGGGGGGTCGGCTCATATCTGTGGCTGCGGGTCGTCGAGCGGACGGTCGTTGACATCGCCTGTGAGGGAGACTAGGCATTAGAGCGCTCTAACGACAACCACGCCGTTCGAGAGATCGCCCCAGCATGACCAGCGCAACACCGCACCCCAGACGCGCCATGCTCGACCGTCTCGCCAGCGCGCCCATCAGCTGGGGGGTGTGCGAGGTGCCCGGGTGGGGACTGGAGCTCCCGGTGGAGCGCGTTCTGCGCGAGATGCGCGAGGTGGGGATGCGCGCGACCGAACTCGGTTCGCCTGGCTATTTCCCCACCGACTCGGCTGATCTCCGGGCCCTCCTCGCCGGGGCCGAACTGCCCTTGGTCGCGGGCTTCGTGGGCCTGGTCCTGCACGATCCGGAGCAGCGTTCGCGGATGCTGGAGGAGGCGCGCGAGGCGGCAGAGCTTCTCGCTGGTGGCGGCGCTGACTACTTCGTGACGGCCGCCCTCACCGACTGGGACTGGGGACCGCGAGTGGCGCTCGACGATGGGCGCTGGGCCCTGCTCGCCGAGTCCCTCGAACTCCTGGAGGGCGTCGTCGCCGAGTACGGCCTCGAGCAGGCGGTTCACCCCCATGTCGGTACCGCGATCGAGACCGCAGACGACGTGACCGAAGTCCTGGCCCGCACCACCGTCGGATGGTGCTTCGACACCGGCCATCTGCTGATCGGGGGCTACGACCCCCTCGCATTCCTCAACGATGCACGCGACCGGATCCGGCACGTGCACCTCAAAGATGTTCGAATGGCGACCGCGCAGCGGGTCGTCTCGGGCGAACTCACCCTCATGCAAGGCGTGCAGGAGGGCATGTTCTGCCCAATGGGTCGAGGGGACGTGCCGATCGCCAAGATCGTCACCGAACTCGAGAATTCGGGGTACGACCGTTGGTACGTCCTCGAGCAAGATGCGGCACTGACCGAGGGCGAACCGCCCAACGGCAGCGGCCCGATCCTCGACGTTCGCCAGAGCGTCGACCATCTCCGGAGCGTCGCTCGTGATCTCACCTCCACACAGGGGGGATCGAGTTGATCAGTGCCGAAATCCGGGCCAAACCCACACCCTGGGAGGGGAAATGAAGAAATTCCGTTGGCTGGCGATCCTGCTGGCCTTCGTGCTCGTCGCAGCTGCTTGCGGCGACAGCGACAGCGACAGTGACGGGGGAACCGCCGATGGCGACGCCCCCGAGACCAGCGAAGCGGTCGAGCAGACCCAGTCAGGCGATCTGACCTTCCACATCATCACCCACTCCGACGACGGCCCGTTCTGGTCCGTCGTGAAGCGCGGTGCCGATGCGGCGGCCGCCGACCTCGGCGTGACCGTCGTCTGGAAGCCGGGCGTCAACGATGCCCAGGTGATGGTGCGAGACATCGAGGCCGCGGTCTCGGAGGGCACCGACGGCATCGGCGCATCGCTGCCCGATCCCGCTGCGCTCGTCGGCCCGCTCCAGGACGCCGTTGCCAACGGCATCCCGGTCATCACGCTCAACTCGGGCTCGAACGACTACCAGAACATCGGTGCGCTGACCCACGTCGGCCAGACCGAGGTCGTCGCCGGTAATGGCGCTGGCCTTCGCTTCAACGCTGCAGGCGCCACCAAGGTGCTCTGCGCCCAGCAGGAGCAGGGCAACGTCGGCCTGACCGAGCGCTGCCAGGGTCTCGAAGAGACCTTCAACGGCGAGGTCGTCTCAGAGTTCATGGGCCTCGATGCCGACACCGCCGAGCAGCAGAACACGATCAGCGCCACGCTGGCTGCCGACACCGACATCGACGGCGTCCTCGGCGTCGGCCCGGTGATCACGATGTCGGCTCTGCGCGCTGCGCAGGACCTCGGTCGCGACATGACCATCGGTGGCTTCGACATGACGCCGGAGCTCCTGGCGGCCATCGAGGCCGGCGATGTGGCGTTCACCATCGATCAGCAGCAGTACCTCCAGGGCTACCTGACGGTGCTGTTCCTGTACCTCAACGTGACCAACCAGAACACCGTCGGCGGTGGCCTGCCGGTCCTCACCGGACCTGGCTTCGTCACCCCGGACAACGCTGCGGACGTCGTCGCCCTCAGCGAGCAGGGCACCCGCTGATCGAGTCGCTGACTCGATTGGCAGCCTGACTCGATCAGGCTTGCCCAACTCAGCACTCCACTGATGCGGTGGGGCCAGACTCGGTCTGGCCCCACCGGTCGGTGGTGACTTCTCGGCCGTCATGGCCAAGACTCTCGTCGCAAACCACAGGGGGAAGATGTGAGCGACACGACCACCTCAGGGGATGCCTCTCCTGCGGAGGACCCGGCGGCCGACGCCGCCGACGACGAGCGGTTGGCGTATCGCTCTGTTTTCCAACGACTCTTCATCAGACCAGAGGTCGGCGCCGTCATCGGTGCGATCGGGGTCTGGAGCTTCTTCTGGGCGGTCTCGGAGACCTTCGGCACAGCCGGCCAGAGCTGGAGCTGGATCGACATCGTCGCCAGCAGTCTCGGCATCATGGCCGTCGCCGTCGCGATGCTCATGATCGGGGGCGAGTTCGACCTCTCGTCCGGCGCGATGACCGGCGCGATGGCGATGCTGGTGGTGTTCATCGTCAAAGAGACGGGTGACCTCGGAGGGCTCGGGCTTCCGATGTTCGTCTCCCTCCCGCTCTCGCTCGCGATCGCACTCGGAATCGGGTACCTCAACGGCACGATGGTGGAGAAGACGGGTCAACCCAGCTTCATCATCACCCTGGCCACGTTCTTCTCGCTGAAGGGCCTCAAGCTCGGCCTCGCCAACCGCTTCGTCGGCCAGATCCAGGTCGCGAGCACCGAGGAAGCCTCCGACTACGACTTCTGGCGACCCATCTTCGCCGGAGAGTGGGAACGCAACACCTGGGAGTTCGAGGCGCGGGACTTCTTCTACATCACTCTGGTGGTTCTGGGCCTCAGCCTGCTCGTCGTCGGCGTCTCTGAGCTGTGGTTCAAGCGCAACGAACACCTGAACAGCGCCGGCTTGGCCCAGCTCGTCGTCGGTGCGGCCATCGGTTCCCTCGGGGGCATCGGGATGCACGTCACCGACGGATCGGGCGCCAATGTGGTGACCGTCGCTGTGATCGCGGTCGGGATCGTCATCGGGCTGCACGGGCTGTGCCGCTGGCGGTACGAGCCGGTCGAGGACCCCGGCTCGGTCGAACTCGGCCCCGCCTTGCAGAAGCGCATGGCGACCGGCCTGGGTCTCATCGTGCTCGGTGGCGTGGTCGCCCTCGCGATCGACTCGTCCTCGGAGTGGGAGATCATCTTCCCGCTCACCACCCAAGGCGTCCGGGCCATCCTGTTCGTGGGCATCGCCAGCGCCGGCCTACTGATTCTGGCGGTGACCTCCCAGAAAGCCCTCTCGGTCAACCCGGCCACCAAGATGGTGGCCACCGTCGTCCTCGCTGTCGGGGTGGCGCTGATCGGGCTGACGATCTTCCTCGACTCCGAGGCCGCCAAGTTCCGCAGCGCCCTGTTCATGATCCTCATGCTGGTTGCTGTCCTGCTCGTCGCATGGGCGATCGCCGTCTCTCATTTCGAGGAGCGTCGTTACCCCGAGTCGCACGCCGATCGCCTGGGCATGCTCATTCTCACGGCGGGGGTGCTGGCGCTGTTGTTCGGCGTGCTGTTCCGCATGCTGTTCATCACCTCCGATGAGCTCGCCGCAGGCGTGCCGCCCACCAAGACGTCGATGCGTCTCGTCTGGTTCCTTCTGTTCACCGGGGTCATGGTCTGGGTCCTCGGCAAGACCCGGTTCGGCGGTTGGACCTTCGCCGTCGGTGGCAATAAAGAGGCTGCCCGCCAAGTCGGCGTGCCGGCCGCTCGGACCAAGACCCAACTCTTCATGCTGGTCTCGGGGGCCGCGTGGCTCGTCGGCGTGTTGCTGGCGTTCCGTATCAACTCGATTCAGGCGAACACCGGCGATGGGGAGGAATTTGAGTTCATCATCGCGGCGGTCGTCGGCGGGTGTCTGTTGACCGGCGGGTACGGGTCGGCGTTCGGAGGGGCCATCGGCGCCTGCATCATGGCGATGCCCCTCGTGGGGATCGCCGCCGCCCGCTGGAACACCGACTGGCGATTCCTGTTCGTCGGCGTCACGTTGCTCCTCGCCGTGGTTGCCAACCGTTACATCCGGAACAAGGCGGAGGCCCTTCGCAGATGAGTGCTCCACTTCTCGAGCTCGAGAACATCGCCAAGTACTACGGCAACATCATCGCCCTCACCGGGGTGACGACGTCGGTCAATGCCGGCGAGGTGACGTGCGTTCTCGGCGACAACGGCGCTGGCAAGTCGACCTTCATCAAAACCCTCGCGGGCGTCCATCAGCCCACCGAGGGCACCATCAAGATGAACGGCGAGGTTGTGAAGTTCGACTCGCCACGGGCGTCGCTCGACGCCGGGATTGCGACCGTCTACCAGGACCTGGCGCTGGTGCCGCTGATGTCGGTCTGGCGGAACTTCTTCATGGGTTCGGAGCCGACACGGAGCCTCGGTCCCCTGAGCTGGATCGACAAGAGCTCGGCGAAGGAGATCGCGAAGGCCGAGATGGCCAAGATGGGCATCGACATCCGCGACACCGAACAGCCCGTCGGAACCATGTCCGGCGGCGAACGCCAATCCGTCGCCATCGCTCGGGCGGTCTACTTCGGTGCCAAGGTGCTGATCCTCGACGAACCGACCTCCGCGCTCGGGGTGAAGCAGTCGGGCGTGGTGTTGAAGTACATCACCGCGGCCCGCGACCGCGGCCTGGGTGTGATCTTCATCACCCACAACCCGCACCACGCCTATCCGGTCGGTGACCGCTTCATGATCCTCAACCGCGGGCGAAGCATGGGGAACTTCGCCAAGTCCGAAATTCCGCGTGACGAGCTCGTGCGCATGATGGCCGGCGGCGCCGAGCTCGATCAGCTCACCCACGAGCTCGAGTCGTCGGGCGCAGACGGCTGATCCCATGACCGACCTCCAGCTCCTCACGGTCGGTCGGGTCAGCGTCGACTTGTACGCAGAGCAGGGCGGTGTCTCGATGACCGAGGTCACCAGCTTCGCCAAGTCGATCGGCGGGACCTCCACCAATGTCGCTGTCGCCGCTGCGCGCTTCGGCCACCGCGTGGCCACGCTCACGAAGGTGGGCGACGACCAGTTCGGCCGCTATGTGCGCCAGGCGCTCGAGCACACCTTCGGTGTGGACTCCCGGTACGTCCAGACGCATCCGACGCTCAAGACGCCGTTGGCGTTCGCCGAGCGGCTCCCGCCAGAGGAGCCGTCGATCATCTTCTACCGAGAACCCAGCGCCCCAGACATCGACATCGTCCCGGAGGACGTCGATCGAGAGGTCGTCGAGGACGTCGAGATCCTGTGGATCCCTGCCAGCCGCTTCCACGCCGAGCCGAGCGCCTCGACGGTGCGGACATTTCTCGATTGGCGTCAGCGCAGGGCCCACACGATCCTCGACCTCGACTGGCGACCGATGTTCTGGGACTCCGAGACCCAGGCCAGGGAGGCGATCGAGCCGATGCTCGAGCGTGTGACGATCGCTGTGGGCAACAGGACCGAGTGCGAGATCGCGATCGGCGTGGGTGACCCCGACGAAGCCGCCGACGAACTTCTCGACCGGGGTCTCGAGGCTGCCATCGTAAAGATGGGCGGCGACGGTGTACTCGTGGCCACCGCCGACGGCGTGCGGGAGCGGATCGCTCCCTTCCCGGTGGAGGTGGTCTGTGGCCTCGGCGCGGGAGACGCGTTCGGTGGCGCGCTCTGTCACGGAATCCTCTCGGGCTGGGACCTGGTCGACAGTGTTCGATATGGCAACGCAGCAGGGGCCATCGTGGCGGCTCGGGTCATGTGCGCCGACGACATGCCCACAGCCGACGAGGTGGACTCGTTCTTGGCGGAGCGCTCGTGACGTCTCGACCCGGCGTGGGCCCGGCGCGCTCCGACGCGGGGTCGGTACTCACCGACGATCGCTGGGCCGAACTGCTCGAACTGCGTGCCACGATGCCCGAGCTCATCTCAACTCGGGCCCAGACCCGCCGCAGGCGCCAGCTGCTGCAGGGTGACGGGCGCCTCTTCTTCCTCGCAGCGGACCACACAGCTCGTGGCATGACCGGAGTCAGCGGACAACCCATGGTCATGGCCGATCGCCGGGACCAGCTCGAACGCCTCCTCATCGGTCTCGCTGACCCGAGGGTCGATGGGTTGCTCGCTAGCCCCGACATCGTGGAGGAGCTGCTCTTGCTGGGAGCGCTCCACGACAAGTTGGTGATCGGCTCGATGAACCGGGGAGGCCTCCAGGGCGCGAGCTGGGAACTCGACGACCGCTTCACCGGATACGACGCGGCCTCGATCGCGAGGAGCCTGCTCGACGGCGGAAAGATGCTGCTGCGGATCGACGATGAGGACCCTGGGACCGTGCCGACGCTGCACGCCTGCTCGGGTGCGGTGAGTGAGCTCGCCGATCTCGATCTGATGGCCATGGTGGAGCCGCTGCCGTACACCAAAGCCGCCGACGGCTCGGCGGTGTTGCTCGATGACGACGATGCGCTGGTCCGAGCGGTCGGCGTTGCAAGCAGCCTGGGGACGACGTCTGCACGCACCTGGCTGAAGGTGCCGGCGACCGACGATGTGGAGCGGATCATGGCGGCAACGACGCTGCCTGCGCTGATCTTGGGGGGTGCGCCCGGAAGCGGGGCCGAGGATGCGTTCGCCGCCTGGGAACGGGCGTTGAACGTGCCGCAGGTTCGGGGGCTGACCGTCGGGCGAAAGCTGTTGTACCCCGCCGATGGGGACGTCGCCGCAGCTGTGGCTGCCGCCGGCTCCGTCGTTCACCCAGGAGCAGGCTGATGGATCGACCGCGTCTCGGAGTTGCCGTCGTGGGGTTCGGGTGGATGGGCCAAGCGCACAGCCGCTCGATCGCCCGCATTCCGACGCTGTTTCCCAAGCGAACCTTCGACGCCGAGCTGGTCGTCATCTCCGACAACGTCGCTGCCCGGGTGACCCAGGCGATCGACGACTTCGGCTTTCGGGAGGGCACGACGGACTGGGAGGCAGCGATCTCGCATCCTGAGGTCGATGTCGTGTGCGTGTGTGCCCCCAACATGCTCCACGAGCCGATCGCGGTAGCCGCCGCCGAAGCCGGCAAGAACGTGTTCTGTGAGAAACCGGTGGGTGGCAAGCCCGACCAGACGGTACGAGTCGCCGAAGCGGCCCGACGCTCCGGAGCCATCACCGGGGTCGGGTACAACTACCGCTGGGCGCCGCTCGTGCAATACGCCAAGCAGCTCATCGACGGAGGCGAGCTCGGCGAGATCACCAACTACCGCGGGCGCTTCTTCTCGATGTACGGCGCCGACCCGATGGGTCTGCTTTCGTGGCGCTTCCAGCTCGACGGCGCCGGCCACGGCGTGTCGAGCGACATCTTGAGTCACTCGATCGACCTCGCACACATGCTCATCGGCCCCATCGCCAAGGTCGTGGGCACAGGGCACACCTTCATCACCGAGCGGCCCCTCCCCAAGGAGGGCGGAACGCACTACGACCGCGGTGAGCCAGGCGATCCCACCGGTCCGGTGGAGAACGAGGACTACTTCGGCGCGCTGGCCGTGTTCGAGAACGGTGCGCGGGGCACCTTCGAGTCCTCGCGAGCCATCGTGGGGCCCGAGAGCCAGTGCGCGTTCGAGGTCTATGGCACCAAGGGCTCGCTCATGTGGAACTTGGAGAAGCTCAACGAGCTTCAGCTCTACCTCGACGGGGAGCGTTCGAGGGGGTACACGACGGTGTACGGCGGCGATCGCTACCCCTATCACGGCAACTTCGTCCCAGGCGATGCCAACCCCATCGCATACGAGGACCTCAAGGTGATCGAGGAGTACGAGTACCTGAGCTCTGTCGCCGCGGGTCGGCGGCATCGGCCGGGCTTCGAGGAGGCGGTCGACTACGTGAGCGTCCAACAGGCGCTGCTCTCGAGCTGGGAGAGCGAACGGTGGGAGCCGGTCGTGCGCCTCGGGGACCTGCCCGCCTCGAAGGACTCACAGGACCCGAAGGAGCGGTGATGGAGACCGTCAGGCTCACGATGGCCGAGGCCATGGTCAGACACCTCGCAGCGCAGCGCACGATCCTGGGAGATGGCTCCGAGGCGCAGTTGTTCCCCGGCGTGTTCGCCATCTTCGGGCACGGCAACGTGACGAGCCTCGGGCTCGCACTCCACGCCCATCAAGATGTCCTTGCGACCTGGCGGGGCCAGAACGAGCAGGGAATGGCCCTGGCCGGTGTTGCGTACGCGAAGGCGATGCGCCGGCGTCAGATCATGGTGGCGACCTCGTCCGTCGGGCCCGGTGCAACCAACATGGTGACGGCAGCGGGCGTAGCGCATGCCAATCGCCTGCCGCTTCTCATCTTGGCGGGCGACACCTTTCACAGTCGCCTGCCCGATCCCGTTCTCCAGCAGGTGGAGCACTTCGGCGAGCCCTCCACAACGTGCAACGACGCCTTTCGTGCGGTCACTCGCTATTGGGACAGGATCACCACACCTGCACAGCTCCTCACCTCGCTGCCGCACGCCATCCAGACGATGCTCGATCCTGCCGACTGCGGGCCGGCGTTCCTCGGGCTACCGCAAGACGTCCAGGCCGAAGCCTACGACTGGCCCGCCGCATTCTTCGAGACCCGCGTGCACGACATCGCACGTCCCCGAGCAGCCTCGGCCCAGCTCGTTGAGGCAGCCGCTGCCATCGCCGGCGCCGAAACGCCGCTGATCATCTGCGGCGGGGGAGTCCACTACTCCTTCGCCGAGGCGGAGCTGCAGGCCTTCGCAGAGGCGCACAACATTCCCGTTGTCGAAACCGTTGCAGGAAAGGCCTCTCTCCTGGCCTCCCACCCGCTCAACGCTGGCCCCATCGGAGTCACCGGGTGCACCTCGGCCAACGCGCTCGCCGCAGAGGCCGACGTCGTGATCTCGGTGGGATGTCGGCTGCAGGACTTCGCGACGGGCTCGTGGACGGTTTTCAAGAACGAGTCGGTGCAGATCGTCGGTCTCAACACCGCCAGGTACGACGCCACCAAGCACTTCTCGATCGCCGTGGTCGGGGACGCGCGAGAGTCCCTCGCCGAGCTCACCGGCCGCTTGGGCAACTATGCCGCCCCCACCTCGTGGTCCGACACCGCAGCGACCGAGACCGCCCAGTACCACGCCTACATCGACAAGATCGCCGCGCCAGATGCCGTCGAGTCAGGACCGCCCAGCTACGCCCAGGTCGTCGGTGCCATCGATCGGGTCGCAGGACCCCACCACTTCGCGCTCGCCGCGGCCGGCGGCTTCCCTGGGGAGGTCAACAACGGGTGGCGGGCCAAGGCGCTCAACAGCTTCGACTGTGAGTACGGCTACTCCTGTATGGGCTATGAGACCTCTGGTGGGTGGGGCGCCAAGATGGCGATGCCGGACAAGGAGGTGGTGGTCTTCGTCGGCGACGGTTCGTATCTGATGATGAACAGCGACCTCTACAGCTCCGTGCTCTCGGGTCACAAGCTGATCGTGATCGTGTGCGACAACGGCGGCTTCGCGGTCATCAACCGGTTGCAGGTCAACCAGGGCGGAGAACCCTTCAACAACCTCCTCGCGGATTCTCGAGTCGTGGAGGAGGTGCGCGTCGACTTCGCCGCCCACGCCCGTTCGATGGGGTGCCTTGCCGAAACCGTCTCCACGATCGACGAGCTCGACGCAGCGTTCGCGCGGGCGGAGGCTGCCGATCGCACGTACGTGATCGCGATGCAGGTCCATCAGTACGAGTGGACTGAGGGCGGTTCGTTCTGGGAGGTCGGCGTCCCCGAGGTGTCGGATCGCAGCGCGGTCAACGAGGCCCGAGCAGCGCTCGAAGAGGGCCTCGCCGAGCAGCGGCGAGGGCGGTGAGCCCAGTGGGCGGCGATGACTCCTTCGGCGGGCGGGTCGCGGTGATCAGTGGAGGCACCCAGGGTCTGGGCCTCGCCGTCGCCGGACAGCTGCGTGAGGGCGGGGCGAGCGGACTCCTTCTCGTCGGCCGCGATCTCGCCAAGGCCGAAACAGCGGCATCGGAGCTCCACACAGACACCTGCAGGGTCGTCGCACACAGCGCTGACGTCGGAACGGTCGAGGGGTGTGAGTCGGTGATCGATCGGCTCGACGCTGCCTTCGGAACCTGCCACGGCCTGGTCAACTGCGCTGCACGAACCGACAGGGGCTCAGTGTGGGACACCGCTCCGGAGCTGTGGGACGCCATGTACTTCGTCAATGTTCGAGGTCCCGCTCTCCTGTCACAGGGTGTCGCCCGGATCATGGCGCGAGAGGGCGCAGACGGGTCGATCGTCAACATCGGCTCCACGGCCTCCCACGGCGGGGCGCCGAGGCTTCTCGCCTATTCGACGAGCAAGAGTGCCCTGGTCGCGATGACCAGGAGCCTGGCGTTCCAGCTGATGCGCCACCGCATTCGGGTCAACCTCCTCAACCCGGGCTGGATGGACACCCCGGCGGAGGACGCAACCCAACGCGAGTGGGAAGGGGCCGAGGACGGGTGGCTGGCTGCCGCCGAGGCTGGGCAGCCATGGGGCAAGCTCATCAAGCCAGACGAGATCGCCAACACCGTCGTCCACCTCCTGAGCCCGCGCTCGGGAATGCTCAGCGGCGCGGTGATCGACTGGGATCAGACGGTGCTCGGAGCCGGCGACCTGCCTCGGCCCGCAGCCGAACTCGGACCGGAGGTACTCCCGTGAGTGACTCCTCGCCGCTGCGTCTCGGGGTGTTGGGTGTTGGCCGCATCGGCCGGATGCACGTCGACCTCCTCCACAACCGGGTGGTGGGTGCAACGGTGAGCGCCGTGTACGACGTTCACGCGCCATCCGCGGTCGAAGTCGCGTCCGGGGTCGGGGCGGCTGTTGCTGTGACCGCTTCGGAGCTGATTCGAAGTGACGACGTCGATGCGGTTGCGATCTGCTCCTCGACCGACACCCACGTCGATCTCCTCGTCGAAGCCGCAGAGGTGGGCAAGCCGATCTTCGTCGAAAAACCGCTGTCGCTCGACCTGGCGGAGGTCGACCGCGGCGTCGCCGCGATCGAGACCGCTGGGGTGTCGGCGCAGGTCGGCTTCAATCGTCGATTCGATCCGAGTCACCGAGCCGTCCGCGACGCTGTCGTCGATGGTCGCGTCGGTGACGTCCAGATGCTCCGCGTCACCAGCCGAGATCCCGCACCCCCACCACTCGAGTACATCGCGGTCTCGGGCGGGATCTTTCTCGACATGACGATCCACGACTTCGACATGGCCCGCTTCGTGACGGCCAGCGAGGTCACCGAGGTCTTCGCTGTCGGCGATGTCATGGTCGATCCAGCGATCGGACAATCCGGAGACCTGGACACCGTCGTGCTCGTCCTGCGGCATGAGAACGGTGCCATCACCACGATCGACAACAGCCGACAGGCGGTCTACGGCTACGACCAGCGAGTCGAGGTGTTCGGCTCGCACGGGATGGCCGCATCGGACAACCACGCGGACAACTCGACTGTGGTGCGCACCGCTGCCGGGTCAGCAGGCGCCCCGGTGCCGTACTTCTTCCTGGACCGGTACATCCCGTCCTACCTGGCCGAATGGGACGCATTCGTCGCGATGGTGCGCGACGGGGGTCCGTCGCCGGTGACCGTTCACGACGGTCGCGCGCCGCTCCTCATGGGGCTGGCCGCCCGCCGTTCTGTCGAAGAGAAGCGACCAGTTCGCCTCGAGGAGGTTGAGTGATGGAGGATCAGGCCCACTACACGCCGGGATCGGATCAGGTCCGACTTCGCATCGATCCGGCGAGTGCCGGATGGCGTTACCTCGCCTTCGAGGTGGTCGCACCGGGCGACGGTTTCGTGGTCAACGAGTCCGACCGAGAGGTCGCCGTGGTGCCTCTCGGCGGAGCCGGAACCGCTGATGTCGAGGGCGAGAGGTTCGAGCTCTCCCGGACGTCGGTGTTCGAGGAGATGCCGCACGTCCTGTACCTCCCGCCGGGAGCACGTGTCGAGCTCTCAGGTGATCCCGACTTCGAGGTGTCGGTCGGGTCCGCGCCGGCCACGGGCAAGTACCCGGTTCGGCTCTTCGCTCCAACGGAGATGAAGAGCGAGCTGCGCGGCGGTGGCGCGAGCTACCGCCACGTCAACCACGTGTTGGCTCCGCCGCTGCCCGCCGAGCACCTGATCCTCTATGAGGTCTACGTGCCGCGGGGAACGTGGTCGGGCTGGGCACCCCACTGCCACGACGGGTACGACGGCTCCCCCTACCTGGAGGAGACGTACTACTTCCGCCTCGACCCGGGCGAGGGCTTCGCGATGCACCGCAACTGGCGCGAAGACGAGCCATTCGACGAGACGTTCGTGGTCGCGGACAAGGACTGCGTCACTGTCCGGAAGGGCTATCACTCGTCGGTCGCGTGCCCGAGTAGCCACATGTTCTTCCTGAACTACCTGGCTGGAGACCTCTACGACGAGGAACGAACCACGCCCCCGTGCTTCCATGCCGACTTCACGTGGATTCAGGACGACTGGGACGCAGGGGCTTGGGAGCTCCCGGTGGTCCGCCCATGAGGATCCGGTCGGCCCGGTGAGCCTCGCGTCGGTGAGCGAGAACGGCCGGTTCGCGGTTCTGGCTCTCGACCATCGCGACTCACTGCGGCAGTTTCTGGAGCCAGAGGACCCCGACCGTGTGTCGGGTTCCGAGCTGACGATGCTCAAGCGGATGATCGTCGACGGTGTGGGCATGCTCGCAACCGGCGTGATGCTCGAGCCGGAATACTCGATTCCCCAGGTCAGCGACGTTCTGCCGCCGCCCGTGGGGTTCTTCGCTGCGCTCGAGGCCCAGGGATACCTGGGAGATCCGGCCGGGACACCGACCCGCATCCTCGACGGCTGGTCGGTCGGAGCGGCGGTGGCGTCGGGTGCGGCGGTGTTGAAGCTCCTCGTTCACTATCACCCCGACGCATCCAACGCCCCCGACCAGGTGGCGTTCGCCGGCGAGGTGGTCGCCGAGGCTCGGCGCCATGACGCCTCGATCGTGCTCGAGCCGCTGTTCCACTCACTGGCAGGGCCCGAGGACCGTGAGCGGGTCGTTCTCGCGACGGTCGAGCACTTCGCGGGCCTTCAACCCGATCTGTTGAAGCTGCCGTTCCCGGTCGACCCGGTTGCGGTTCCCTCCCGCGCGACCCAGCTCGCGGCGTGCGCCGGAATCTCGGCACGCAGCCCGATGCCGTGGGCCATGTTGTCCGGGGGCGGCAGCTTCGGCGCCTTCATCGACCAGCTCGGTGTGGCCATGGAGTCCGGCGCATCTGGCTGCATGGTCGGGCGCGCCCTGTGGGGTGACGCCGTTCTCGCTCCAGTCGACACGCGGCAGGAGATGATCGACACGCTGGTGCGCGGTCGCATGATGGGGGTCCGGGAAGCCGTTGGTCTCTGATGGGTATCCGCGCCGCCGCGGCTGCGGAGCTACAGACTGGTTCTGTCGGCGCCGATACCCCATCGTCCCCCGACGCCCTGGAGATTTCCATGAAGAAGTATCTCGCGCTGCTCCTCGCCCTCACGATGGTGGCCGCCGCCTGCGGCGACTCGGACGCCGACGATCCACGTGTGGCGGAGCTCGCACAGGGGCTCGTCGACGACGAGGACATCGACATCAGCCAAGACGAGGCTGAATGCGCCGCCCGCACGGTGATCGGCGTCTTGGGCGACGATGAGATCCAGGCGTTGATCGACAACCCGGGAATCGACCTCGAAGAGACCGGTCTCTCCGCCGAGGCACAGCGTGAGGCTCAGTCGGCCCTGCTCGACTGCATCGACATCGAAGCGCTCATGAGAGCGAGTTTTGTCGACCAGGGAGCGACCGAGGAGCAAGCGCAGTGCATCGTCGATGGGTTCGGTGAGGACGAGATCCGGGAGTTCCTCGAGGTGGCCGGCGGGCCGGACGCGGACAGCGAAGCGGGGTTGGAGATCCTGTTCAAGGTCCTCGAGGTCGCGGCTGGCTGCGGGTTCGACTTGATTGGTTGAAGGCCGGCTTGGCTCACCAGGTGTCGACGGGATGCTTCTTTTTCGCCTGAGCCGCCCGAGTGACGGAGCGATCGGGGAGATGCCCGATCAGGCGCACCATGGCCTCGCGGGTCTCACGCGGGTCGATCACGTCATCGAACGCGTTGACGTTGCGGACCGAGCTGTAACCGTCGACATGGCCGATCTCGACGGTGGGCCACGCGAGGTGCTGCAGCGGGATAGCTCGTGCATTGGGCGAGCCCGCCATGATGTGATGCGAGAGGCCGTCGGCTCGCCGCATCTGCACGGCGACGACCGGAACGGTCCGATGCTGGTGGGCGCTGATCGCTCGCGTGTGCCAGCGATTCACGCCTGGCTCGGTGACGGTGGCGCCGTCGGCGTCCTCTGGATCGCCGGATGGCCAGGTGGTGACGGTTCCTACCGAATCGATGAGCGACACGATCGGGAAGTCGTAGCTGTCGCACAGCTCGACGAACCGGTTGATCTTGACTGCAGCTGACTCGTCGATCATTCCGAGGTCGACCTGCGGCTGCGATGCGAGGACGCCCACGCTTCGCCCACCCACGCGGGCGAACCCTGTGACGACGGAGCGGCCGAACGCCGGTCGAAGCTCCATGAACGACGCCTCGTCGACGAGGGCCTCGATCACCGGCAGAACGTCGTAGGCGCCTTGGTCTGGCACGAGGGTCGCGATGTCGCCCGATGTGGAGCTCGGCGCCCCCTCGGGCCGGTCGATCAGGTAGGACAGGTAGCGCTGAGCTTGGGCGATCGCCTCGTGCTCGTCGGCCACGAGGAGATCGATCCCACCGCTCTGCTCGTGCATTTCCGAACCGGCCAGCTCGTTGGGTGTCAGGGTGATCCCGAGCGCTGCTTCGACCATCGGCGGGCCACCCATTCCGATCGACGAACCGGGCGTCGAGATCACACAGTCGGAGAATCCGGCGAGCGACGCGTGGCCCGCGAAGCTGGGGCCCGACACGATCGCAACCGTGGGGACCCAGCCCGAGAGCTCGGCCATGCCGTCGAACAGCTGAAAGCGTCCGATGGGGCCGCTGGTCTCGATGTGCCCGAGACCGACCCGGGGGTGTCTGGCACGCGAGCCACCGCCGTCGACAAAGAACACGATGGGCCACCGATGCTCGTCGGCGAGACCCATGAGTCGTTCGAGACGCGCCGCCCCGTAACCGCCGCCCCGGTCCGTGTAGTCGGTGGACGAAGCGATCACGGTCTGGCCGTCTATGCGGCCGACGAAGTCGACCCCGCCGGCCTCGGCGATCCATCCGTCATCCATCCCGTCGGGGTCGAATGCGGCGATCGAGCCGTACTCGACCGTCGAGTCGTCGTCGAGGAGGAAGCCCAGCCGCTCGCGGGCGGTGAGCTTTCCTCCCGAGTGCACGCTCGCCACCGCGTCGGGACGTGCTGGGTCGTGTCGGCGGGCCTTGGCCGCTGCGAGTGCGCCGAGCTTCGATTCCCTCATCGCGGGTCCACCGGGTGCTTCTTGGCGGAGGGAAGGGTGCGCTGCCAACGTCGGACCATCGTCAGGATCCGCGCCCGCGTCTCTTCGGGCACGACGACGTCATCGAAGGAGTAGGTCCGGCCGGCCCGAACACCCGAGGCGACATCACGCATGTCCTCCGCGTAGTTGTCGCGGATCGCCCTGGCTTCCTCTGCACTGTCCGCTGCCCTGATCTCCTTGCGTTTGACCAGGTAGGCGGCACCTTCGAGTGACATTCCACCGGACTCGACCGACGGCCAACTCAGGCGCAGTGTCGGCATTCCGCGCGAGGAGCCGTATCCCGACATCGCGAACGGTCCGAGCCCGTAGGCCTTGCGGAGCTGCACGGTGTACAGGGGCACCGTGCGGTGGTGGATAGCCGAGAGCGGTCGAGCGTGGTGGCGAGCGATGCCTTCGCGCTCGGCGTCGGGTCCGACCATGTACCCGGGGTTGTCCACGAAGCTGATCAGCGGCAATTCGTATGCGTCGCAGAGCTCCACGAAGCGGGCGGCCTTGTCGGCGGCGGCTGCGTCGATCGCTCCGGCACGGGAGGAGAAGGGCTGATTGGCGAAGATCCCGACCGGCACCCCACCGAGCCGGGCCAGATAGGTGAGCATGCCCCGCGCCCAGCCGGCACCCAGCTCGAGAAGGCTGTCACGGTCGGCGAAGGCCCGAACCACCTTGGCCATGTCGTAGGGACGACGGCGATTGTCGGGCACGAGCGTCGCGATGGCGTCGTGCTCCGGCGAGATCTCCCCGTCGCCCGGGATGCCGAACCAATGGCCGAGATAGCTACGCGCCGTCGCGGCGGCCTCGTGGTCGTCTGCGACGACCACGTCGAGGTCGCCGCGAGCAGCGTGCTCTTCGACGGAGCGGCAACTCCGATCGTCGCGTCGGCTGTCCGTTCCCCCGAGGCCGGTCCCAGCGACGCCGATGACGGTGTCGCACATCATCGCCACGGCGGCGGAGGCGTCCAGCGCATCGCCGGTGATGATCGCGACCGTCGGTGCCCACCCCGACAGTTCTGCGAGTCCGTCGAGCGTGTCCCAGCGGGCTCGCGTGTACTGCACGATCGGCGGAGCGGGGCGTGGGTCGTCTCTGCGGGCCCCATCGCCCTCGACGAACAGCACGAACGGCCAACGGTTGGTGACGGCGAGGTAGATCAGCTTGCCCAGCTTGCGCTGGTTCCGCTCGCTGTGAGTCCCATCGGCCACCGCCCGGTCGAAGGCCGCCACGACAGTCGGGTGACCATCGATCTCGCCCACGCCGCCGACGAGACCGTCAGAGGGTGAGTCGTCGTCGACATCGGAGGTTCGGCCGGCGAGAAGTCCGTACTCGACGAACGACCCTGGATCGAGCAGCAACCCCACCCGGCGGCGGGCGGCGGCGCAGCCTGCGTAGGCGTCATCGCGTGCGTCGAGGATCTGCTGACGCGGGTCGTCGGAGAGCTGGCGACCCTTCGAACTGTTCACGAAGGTCGACGACGAGTCGATGTTGGCCACGGCCCTAGACGGCGAAGCTGTCGATGATCCCGTTGAGGGTCGCGCTCGGACGCATGGCCTCGGCCGCCTTGGCCGGGTCGGGGAAGTAGTACCCGTCGATGTCCATCGACGTGCCCTGGCACTCGATCAGGTCCGCCATGATCTGCTCTTCGTTCGCGGCCAATGCCTCGGCCAGCGGTGCAAAAGTGGCAGCGAGCCCGGCGTCGTCGGTCTGGCCCGCCATCGCCTCGGCCCAGTAGGTCGCCAGGTAGTAGTGCGAACCCCGGTTGTCGAGCTCGTTCACCTTCCGGCTTGGGTTCTTCGCCTGGTCGAGGAAGCGGCCGGTCGCGGTCTCGAGGGCGTCCCCGAGGAGCGTCGCGGTGCGGTTGTCCGTAGCGTTGCCGAGGTGCTCGAAGCTCGCCGCCAGGGCGAGGAACTCGCCGAGTGAGTCCCAGCGAAGGTGGTTCTCCTGCTCGAACTGCTGGACATGCTTGGGCGCCGAGCCGCCTGCGCCTGTCTCGAACAGACCGCCGCCGTCGAGGAGCGGCACCACCGACAGCATCTTGGCCGATGTGTTGAGCTCGAGGATCGGAAAGAGATCGGTGTTGTAGTCGCGCAGCACGTTGCCGGTGACCGAGATCGTGTCCTCGCCGCGGCGAATGCGTTCGAGCGAGAACTTCGTCGCGTCGACGGGCGACATGATGTGCGTCTCGATGCCATCGAGGTCGTGGTCACCGAGGTAGCGGTTCACCTTCTCGATCAGCTGGGCGTCGTGGGCTCGGGTCTCGTCGAGCCAGAACACAGCCGGTGTGCCGCTCGCCCTGGCCCTGGTCACGGCGAGCTTCACCCAGTCCTGGACGGGGATGTCCTTCACGCTGCTCATGCGCCAGATGTCGCCCGCTTCGACGTCGTGGCTCATGAGGACTTCGCCGGCGCCGTCGACGACGCGCATGGTTCCGGCTGATTCGAGCTCGAAGGTCTTGTCGTGGCTGCCGTACTCCTCGGCCTTTTGCGCCATCAGCCCGACGTTGGGCACCGAACCCATGGTCACGGGGTCGTACGCCCCGTTTGCGATGCAGTCCTCGATGGTGGCCTGGTACACGCCCGCGTAGCTGGGGTCGGGAATCGTGGCCTTGCAGTCCTGCTGCTCACCCGCTCGGTTCCACATCTTCCCCGAGTCGCGGATCATCGCTGGCATCGAGGCGTCGACGATGATGTCGCTGGGCACATGCAGGTTGGTGATCCCGCGGTCGCTGTCGACCATGGCGAGGTCGGGGCCGGCGTCGTACGCGGCCTGGATGTCGGCCTCGATGGCCGCCTTCTGATCGGCCGGCAGCCCCTCGATCGCGTTGAGCAGGTTGCCGAGCCCGTTGTTGACGTTGACGCCGAGCCCGTCGAGCAGCGCGCCGTGGTTCTCGAAGACGTTCGCGAAGAAGACCTTGACGCAGTGGCCGAAGATGATGGGGTCGCTGACCTTCATCATCGTGGCCTTCATGTGGAGGCTGAACAGCACCCCCTTCGCCTTGGCGTCGGCGATCTCCCGCTCGAGAAATGCCCGCAGCGCTGCGGCCGACATGAAGGTGCTGTCGACGACCTCGCCGGCCTGTACATCGACCTTCTTGAGCACCGAGACCGTTCCATCGCCGTCGACGAACTCGATGGCCAGCGCTCCCGCCACCTCGACGGTGACGGACTTCTCGTTGGATTCGAAGTCGTTCTCGCCCATCGTGGCCACGTGGGTGCCGCTGTCCGGCGACCACGCGCCCATCTTGTGAGGGTTCTTTCGGGCGAATTCCTTGACCGCCCGCGGTGCGCGGCGGTCGCTGTTGCCTTCACGCAGTACCGGGTTGACCGCCGAGCCCTTGACGCTGTCGTAGCGGGCGCGCGTCTCCTCCTCCGCAGGAGTCGACGGCTCGTCGGGGTAGTCCGGGATGTCGTAGCCCTTGCCCTGGAGCTCGGCGACCGTGTCCTTGAGCTGGGGGACCGACGCGGAGATGTTGGGGAGCTTGATGATGTTGGCCAACGGGTCGTGGGTGAGTTGACCGAGTTCGGCGAGGTGGTCGGCGATGCGCTGGTCGTCGGTGAGGTTCTCCGGGAATGTCGCGATCACCCGCCCCGCAAGGCTGATGTCCCGCGTCTCGACCTCGACCCCGGCCGCCCGGGCGAACGCCTGGATCATCGGCAGGAACGAGTAGGTCGCGAGGGCCGGCGCCTCGTCGGTGTGGGTGTAGATGATCTTGGCCATTCCTGGGGCTTCCCCTCGGTACCGAGCGACGGACAGACCGAGACTACCCGCAGGCTTCGGCGGTGCTCTCGATGTCCCAAAGCGACGCAGGCGGCGACGAGGTCAAGGCCCTGGTCGTACCGGACTTACACTCTGACCAGGACGTTCAAAGGGGGCTCAGGATGAGCGATGCGTTTCCGATGCAGTACGGGGTGCCGGAGGACAACTCGGTGGCCAACTGGAGGCCGCTGGTCCACTGGGCGATGGCCATACCGCACATGATCATCGCGAGCGTGTTGCTCTTCGTCGTCGAGATCGTGGCGTTCATCTCGTGGTTCGTGATCATGTTCACGGGCAAGCTGCCAGAAGGCATGGCCAACGTGATGATCATGGCAATGCGCTACAGCACACGCACCAACAGCCACCTGCTCGGGCTCACCGAGACCTACCCGCCGTTCAGCTTCGACACCGTCGCCGAGGATCCCGGCGACCACGACGTCACCCTGTCGATTCAGGCGGCGCTCGAGGATCGCAACCGGGTCACGGTGTTCTTCCGCATCTTCATGCTGATCCCTCTGCTGATCGTCGGCTACATCTGGGAGATCATCGCCGGCATCGTGATGCTCATCGCGTGGTTCGCCGTGCTCTTCACCGGCCGGTACCCCGTGGGTCTGCGAAACATCACTGTGGGTTTCTTCCGATACTTCAACCGGATGGGCGTCTATGGCTTCCTGCTCACCGACCAGTACCCGTCGTTCAGCTTGACCGAGTAGCCCACCACAGGGCTAGCCACGGGCTAGCCAACCACGGGGCTAGCCAACAACGGTGCGATCGCCGACGCGGCTGCGCACCAACCACTCGAAGACGTGCCTGCCGTTCGCTTCGGCCCGACCGACTTCGCGGTCTGCGCGGCGTCGTGGTCGCTGATGACCCGCCCGTCGAGGACCTTCACGGCCACTTCGGCGGCCCGTTCGGCGAGGACGCAGAAGCCGATCGCCGTCGAAATGTGCTGGCCCACGGTGAGGTGCCCGTGGTTGGCCAGCCAGAGGAGTCGACCGTCCCCGAGGGATGCGGCGAGCCGCTCGCCGGTCGCGAGATCGGTGACGTTGAGTTCAACGCCGTCGAACACGCCCTGCCGACCGACGAACGCGCATGCCTCCTGGCTGCTCATCGGGAGCGGCTGGAGCGCCGCGGCATAGGGCGTGCCGTACGGGGTGTGCATGTGGATGGCACCGACGACGTCGGGCCGTGCCAGGTGGATCGGCTGGTGGATGTAGAACGCGGCGCGGTTGATGTCGAGATCGCCTTCGACCACGTCGCCGTCGTGGCCGACCAGCACCAGGTCGTCGACGGACGCTTCGCCGAAGGGCGCGCCGTAGCCGAGAAGCCAGAAGCAGTCGGTGCGCTCGGGATCGCGGGCGGTGATGTGGCCCGATCCGTCGGCACCCCATCCCCCTGAGGCCATGATCCGGTAGCCGAGCGCAGCATCGCGTTTGCGCTGGAGTCGTTCGGCATCGAGGTCGTCGTGAACCGGCGGCTCACCGCCGATGTCGAGCCGGTCCTGTGGCATACGCCCAGTGTTCCACACCCCCTTCTGCCAGCTTCCACGGCGACTGGAGTCACCGTGTGAGCTGGCAGAAGGGTGGATGACGGTGGAGGTGAAGGACCTAACGTTGGGCCGATGAGCGATCAGGGCGAAGTCGTCGTCGACCACCAGGCGCTGCGGGCCTTCATCACCGAAGTGTTCGAGCACGCGGGGTGCTCGCCCGGTGAGGCGGGACGGATCGCAGACAACCTGGTCGATGCCAACCTGACCGGCCACGATTCGCACGGCGTGATCCGCGTCAGGCGCTACGTCGACTGGCTGATCCACGGCGTCCAGTACGCTGATCAGGAGCTGTCCACGCTCATCGACGAGGGGCCGCTCGTGCTCGTCGACGGCCAGTACGGCATGGGCCAGACCGTTGGGCCGCTCGCCGTCGATCTCGGCATCGAACGCTGCCGTGAGCACGGCCTGGCCATCGTGGCGCTGCGCCGGGCCGGTCACCTCGGCCGCATCGGGGAATACGCCGAGACCGCCGCTGCCGCCGGCCTGGTGTCGATCCACATCGTGAACGTCGCCGCGAGCCGGCTGGTGGCACCCTTCGGTTCTCGCAGCCGCCGCATGGGGACCAACCCGATGGCGTTCGGGGTTCCGCGCACCGACGGGCCTCCGGTGATCCACGACTTCGCCACCTCGGTGGTAGCGGAGGGCAAGGCGATGGTGGCCCTCCATGGCGGGCCGGCCGTTCCTGATGATGCGCTGGTGGGCGAGGACGGCCGGGTCACAGGGGACCCTTCGGTTCTGTACGAGATCGTGCCCGGCAAGACCCCCAATACCGCTGGAGGCACCGGCGCGCTCCGGGCCATGGGAGAGCACAAGGGCAGCGGACTGTCGGTCATGTGTGAGCTGCTCGCCGGCGCGCTGACAGGCGGAGGAACAGCGTCCCCGACGACGGAGCGCTTCTCGAACGGAATGCTGTCGGTCTACGTCGACCCGGGCCGCATCGACCCAGATGACGGGTTCACCGCATCGGTCACCGACTACATCGACTGGTTCCTCGATGCGGACACCACCGCCGACAACGACAGGGTGCGCCTGCCAGGCGACAAGGAGCGTGAACGACGGGCCGACCGCGAGGCCAACGGGCTCACCATTCCCGCTGACGCCTGGGCATCGATCGTCGGCGGTGCGGAGCGGGCGGGAATGACTCCCGAGCAGATCGCCGCTCGCACGTCCTGATCGCGCCGCAGCGGCGGGCGCAGTGGGCAGGCCTCAGAGGCCAGGCGCCGAGTCGTCGAGTCCGAGCATCACGCGACCGGCCAGCTCCATCACCGGTTCGCCCACCATCATGTGCTGGGTTGCGACGTGCACATCGCGGAAGTTGCGCTGGAGCAGGCTGTCGTCGAACACCGATGTGCCGCCCACAACGGTGTACATCTCGTCGGCGACCTCGACGGCTGTATCTACGGCGTGGACGACCGCTGTTCGCATGAGGCGCCGATGCTCGACGGTGGGCCGCCCGGTCTGAACCGCTTCCCAGACCGCTTCGGTGTTGGCGTAGAGGAGTGCTCGTGCGGCGCGGAGCTTCACGTCGGCCTCGGCGAGCACCCGATGGAGGTTGGACCGGTGGGCGAGCGTTCGCCGAGCCCCCATGGGCGTCTTCTCCTCGGCGGTGGCGACCACCTCGTCGATGGACGCCCGAGCCATCCCGAGGCAGAGCGCCCCGATCGGCAGGCACAGCGTGGCGAACTGGGGGAAGCGGTAGATCGGATCCGAGGCATACTCTGACCGCCGGCTGGGGTCGGTGACCCGCTGGCTCGGGAGGAAGAGTTCCCGCGCGTGGTAGGTGCTCGACCCGCTGCCGCGCAATCCGCTCACGTGCCAGTTGTCCTCGATGTCGATCTCGTCGGGGCGAAAGTACGCCCGTGCGTCGAACGGGTCGCCGTCTGGCGGCTGCACCATGACCCCGCCCGAGATCCACTCGGCGTTGTGGCAGCCGGACCCCCAGGCCCAGGTTCCGTCGACGACGTAGCCATCCTCGCCGTCGAGGCGTGCGGGCGTGGCGGTGCCGGTCGCAGCGAAGACTCCACTGGTGATGACGTTCGGGTCCTCGAGCATCTCTGCCAACTGCGCCTCGTCGAGACCGACGAAGGTGTACTGGCTCGTCGCGCCGATGAAGGCGCACCAGGCCGCGGAGCCGTTTCCCGATCCCAGGATCTCGCAGACCTCGGCCATCGTGGCCGGTCCGGTTCCTGTGCCACCCAGCCCTTCGGGCGCACACATTCGGTAGAACCCGGCATCGGCGAGGCGTCGGGCCAAGTCCTGTGGAAGATGGCGAGTTGCGTCGATCTCCTGGCCGCGTTCGCGCAGCTCCGGAACGAACTCCCGGGCCGCGTCGATGAGCTGGCTCGCGTCGACGGCGACCATCAGATGGGCTCCGGCATCAATTGCTGTAGCCGCTCAGCGAAGCGCCTTCGTCGGCGAGACGGGCCAGCAGGGGCGAGAGCTCCCAGTGCTGGCCGCCGAGGGACTCGCCGTACTGACGGATCTTGCCGACCACCTCAGCCAGCCCGACCGAGTCGGCCCAGAACATCGGGCCGCCGGTGTACATCGGCCACCCGTAGCCGTTGATCCACACGACGTCGACGTCGCTACCCCTGATCGCGATGCCCTCTTCGAGGATCTTCGCACCCTCGTTGACCATCGGATACAGGAGGCGCTCGAGGATCTCCTGATCAGTGACGTCGCGCTGTTCGACGCCCTTCGCGGTCGCGAAGTCGCGGATCATCTGCTCGACCTCGGGGTCGGGGCTCGACGCCCGGGTGTCGGGATCGTAGGTGTAGTAGCCGCGGCCGTTCTTCTGACCGCGACGACCCGACTCACAGAGGATGTCGCGGACCGTTTCGGACTTGGAGGTCTCCTCGCTCCAGCCGATGTCGAGGCCTGCCAGGTCCGACATGGCGTAGGGGCCCATGGGGAAGCCGTAGTCGTAGATGACCCGGTCCACCTGGTCGGGGGTCGCACCCTCGAGGATGATGCGGTCGGCCTCGAAGCGACGCTGGGCGAGCATCCGGTTGCCGATGAACCCGTGGCACACGCCGGACACCACGGGGACCTTGCCGATGGTCTTGGCCATCGTCATGCACGTTGCGAGAACCTCGGGTGCGGTCTTGTCGCCGCGGACCACTTCGAGCAGCTTCATCACGTTGGCCGGGCTGAAGAAGTGCAGCCCGATCACGCTCTCGGGACGGCTGGTGCTCGCTGCGATCACGTTGACGTCGAGCGCAGACGTGTTCGACGCCATGATCGAACCGGGCTTGCAGATGCCGTCGAGGTCGGTGAACACCTGCTTCTTCAGGTCCATGTTCTCGAAGACAGCCTCGATCACGATGTCGCATTCGGCGAAGTCACCCATGTCGAGCGAGCCGGTGATCAGACCCATCCGCTCCTCTACCTCATCGGAGGTGAGGCCGCCGCGCTTGGCGGTGCGCTCGTAGTTGCTCCTGATGACTGCCAGGCCGCGTTGGAGAGCCTCCTCGTCGCGCTCGACCATCGTCACCGGAATGCCGGCGTTGGCGAAGTTCATGGAGATGCCGCCACCCATGGTGCCCGCGCCGAGAACGCCCGCTGTGCCGATCGGAATCTGGGGCGTGTCCTTGGGGATGTCCGGAATCTTGTTCGCGGCGCGCTCAGCGAAGAAGTAGTACTGCTGCGCCGACGACTGGTTGCCGCGCATCACCTCGCCGAACAGCTCCTGTTCCTTGGCGAGGCCCTCGTCGAAGGGCAGGTTGACCGCCGCCTCGACGCACTGCACGTTGTACTCGGGCGCCATGAAGCCACGGGTCTTGCGGGCGATGCTCGCCCGAAAGTCGGCGAAGAGCTCCGGGCCGACGCCTTCGAGCTTGTCGCTGCGATCGCGGATGCGCAGGCGGGGAAGGTTCTCGGCGACGGCCCGCTCGGCGAACGCGACGGCGCCCGCTTCGAGGTCGTCGACGATCTCGTCGATGAGCCCGCAGTCGAGTGCCTCGTCGGTTCCGATGGGATCGCCGCTGGTCATCATCTGCAGGGCCTTGGGTGCGCCGGTGATGCGGGGGAGACGCTGGGTGCCGCCGGCGCCTGGGAGGAGGCCGAGCTTCACCTCCGGAAGGCCGAACTGGGCGGTCGGAACGGCGACCCGGTAGTGGGCGCAGAGCGCGACTTCGAGGCCGCCCCCGAGGGCAGTGCCGTGGATGGCGGCGACCACCGGCTTCGAGCAGTTCTCCATGGCGTCCTGCGCCGACTGAAGCGACGGCGGCTTGGGAGGCCCGCTGAACTCGGTGATGTCCGCACCGGCGATGAAGGTGCGCCCGTCGCAGATGACCACGATGGCGGTGGCGTCGCTCTCCTCGGCCTGGGTGACGCCGTCGAGAATGCCCTGCCGGACGTGGAAGCTGAGCGCGTTCACGGGCGGGTTGTCGATGATGACGAGGGCGATGTCGCCCCGACGTTCGAGCCGGACGGACTCTGTGATCTGTGTCATGGCCAGGAGACTATTCGGCGCGG
>Ga0114932_10000521_pt1 | contig 45715 bp, 77 predicted proteins | sample 2SBtaG_2_FD_87286 | JGI IMG/M metagenome (GOLD analysis project Ga0114932, IMG submission 87286) | Deep subsurface microbial communities from Kolumbo volcano to uncover new lineages of life (NeLLi) - 2SBTROV12_ACTIVE470 metaG | ecosystem: Environmental > Aquatic > Marine > Volcanic ...
AGATACATCCCTTAATCATACCGTGTTAAATACTTTAATAAATTTTTTCATTGTATTTCCTTAAAAGACGCCCCACTTCTGTTGCCGGGCAGGGGCCTCCCCGAGTAACTACGCTGCTAGAGCATAATCCTCAGATGCAAAGTTATCGTTTGCAATTATAGTTTTCTTGCGGTTAAGGTCGCTTGCGCACCTGTCTCTCGGCTTTCCTATTATCTACCAGTCGATCCTATTTCGGCCCCATCATAAAGATACAGAATTTAAAGGTTTACATACATAATTGACAGTATCCCAATCACCATCTGCGGGTATTTCAGAATATTCTACAAGCATTGTGTCACATTCTGTTTTTGTTTTAAACCATTGTATGTCTTGATCAACACAAACTGATCCTGTGCAAACGGTTAGTAATATATGCCAAATAATTTCCATTTTATATCCTTATGGTGGAGCCGTCGGGTACTGCCCCCGAGTCCTGTGCAGTTTTCGGTCTGCGTCATAAAGACGCTGTAATCAATTACTGTATTCACTGTAATTACTTTGTAGAGAAGCTAATTTATCTTCAGCAGTTGCTAATTTAGATAATTCATGATTTACTGCTTCTACAAGATCAGGATGTTCTCCAATTCCTGCAGGATTTTCTATGTAAACTTGAATATTTGCTTTTGCTTTTGAAATTTCAGCTTCATATTGTAGTCTTAAGGCTTGAAATATCATTTCCATGTGTTTCCTCTATTTAAATACTTCTTCACTCATTTCAGATTCTTTAACTTCCCCCTCTAAAGTATTCCAGTTAAAAATTCTAAAGTTGTCTGCTTCTAAGTCCCACACTAATTCCATTCCAGAGGGGTATTTTATTTCCGAGCCTACTCCTTGAATATTTTTAGAAATAAAATCTTCTGGTAATTCCGTAAGTTTACTGAACACCATCATTCGGGACTCTCCTGATTTTTTCTTAAAAGATGCTTTGTAAATTTTCATTATTATATAATCCTTTCAATTTTAATTATATAATATTATCCACAAATAGTCAAGAAGCTTTATGTTTTTTACGGTAATTATGCTGTTGCTTTTTTTGTTTTTTATTAAACATTCGTTGCCTAGCTTCTATCTTTTCTCTTAACTCTTCTGCTTTTTTCTGTCGTTTCTTTTCTCTAATTATAGCAACAGAATGAGCTTCCCGTTTCTTATCTCCTTTTGATTTGAAATAATGGCGAGATTGTAACTCTTTATAAAACCCTTCGTCTTGAAGTTTTTTATTTAGTAATTTATATGCTTTGACAACGTTGTTGTTCTTAACGTAAATTTTCATGTTCTCCTATATAATCCATTACAGATTCTTCGTATGTTAAATAATCTAATTTCCAATTGAAAATCTCCTTAATTTTATTATTATCTAATTTTCCTCTTTGTTTTCCTGTAGGTCCTAATTTACTTTTTGTTTCAATATCCATCTTCAATAAACTTTTTGCGTATTTTTTTATTACGTCTTTATCTCTATTATAACCAGAACTTACGTTATAAGTTCCTGGCCTTAAATTGTCCACTATCTTTTCCATAAGAACAACAAAATCTTTTATATACAAACAATCTGCTTCTTCTATATTAATAGGTCTACTAGCTTTAAATTGTCTTTCTATATTCATAGTTATAGGAAAACTACCGTCTCCCATTCCATACACATGCATTGGTCTTAAAATTACGTCTTTATTATTATCAAGAAGTTCTTCTGCTTTTCTTTTACATTCTCCGTACCAGTCTACAGGATTTAAAGGATGGTCTTCTGTAATTTTTCCCTCCCAAGTCCCATAAACCATAGAACTAGACATTTGTATTATTGGACACTCAAATATTCTTTTAATATTTTGTAGTCCTATCACAGTAGAATCGCGAGTAAACTCTTCTAAATACTGGCTTAGTATAGCTTCACACAATCCCCCACAATTAATAATTAAATCAGGCTTTAAAGATTCTAAATTAGCATCTATGAAGTTATTAAAAGTCCATTTATTTACGCAACGCACTTTGCTAATAAGTTTTTGTCTATAAGAATATGCTATAAGTCTATGTTGTTTTTCTAATTCTGAAACAGGTTGTAACCCTTTAGCACCTCTGTGTATCATAGAAAACCCAGGATATGTTTTAGACCATCCATCAATTATTGTAATATTATGTTTTAATGATAACCTATTAACAATATGACTTCCAATAAACCCTTTTCCTCCTACAACAATAATATTCATTAATTAAGAGCCTTTTTTATTGTTTCTAATTCCCATTCTTCCATATAATGATGACTCGGAATATGTACAATAGAGTTAACAAATTTTTCTGTCTGAGGACATTTATCTTCGTTTGGATTTACCCATTCAAATTGTGTTAAAGGCTGTTTAAACATTATTCTAGCTAAACATCCAGCATCGTGTAATTTTTTTAGAACGTTATCTACCTCATTACGACTGACAGACATAGTGTATCTTTCCCAAATATAATTATCTCCTGCTATGTTTGTATATGGGAGATTATCCAGATAGAAAGAAGCAATCTGTCTTCGACGCTTTCGATAGTTGTATTGCTCATAAAGTTCTATTTCTTTTAACAGTACTGCGCACGAAGTCATGTCTAAAAAAGATTTTGTTCCTACTCTAACTATAGAGTGATCTTTTGCGGTTCCATGAGCTTGTATTTGATATATTATATTATACAAATCATTATCATGAGTAGCCAACCCACCACCAGACCCTAAACATCCCGGTCCTTTAGTAAAATCAAAACTATAACAGGTAATATCAGCTAAACTACCTGGGACATATTCATATGGCTCCCCCATGTAAAAAGAAGGAGCCGCATCTTCGATTATCGCTATATTTTTTTCTTTACAAGTTTTCCATATTTTTTTAGTATTTGCAACTGTTCCAAAATTATGTACTACTATTACTGCTTTTATTTGTCCCCACTGTTCTTTTTCAAGACCCTCAATAGCCTTGTCCATGTCCATATTTCCTGTTTCATCACAATCAACAAACCTAACTTGTCTTCCCATAAAAACTGGAGCGTTTGCAAACGCTCTCCAACCATATGCAGGAACTAAAATAGAGTCTCCAAAATTAGTTAAAGTGCTGACCGCAATTTGTAGAGAGTCAGTACAGCAATCAGTAAATGTCCAATAAGGAATACCAGATAGATTTGCACATTTATTAGCTAATTCTAGTTGTACTCCTCTAATTTCTCTTCCATCTTCTGCTTGATAAGGATCGTCCATTGTATCAGCAATGGCTCTCAAATAATCTATTTTGTGTTTTTCCACTCTTTTTTTATGTGGAATAAAAGCAATTTTTTTCATGCTAATAATTTTCTTAACATTTCTACATCTTTTCCAGAAAAGCTGTCTTTGTTACGCCAAAATCTACCATCATTTAAAATTAACTTTAAAGAGTTAGGATGTCTTATAGCATCTGTCTCGTCACTAATATTAGGTAAAGATTTAGCTTTTATTTTGTTGTCTCTATAATCAGCATCTTTAGTAAAGTTATATATGAATTCTTTTCCAGTCCTTTTATAATCTTCTATTTTTTTAAGTCTAACTCCTTTTGCCCGATAGCTCATAGACCACATATCCATTTCTGAGTTATCAAAAAAACTTTTAAATTTTTTACCAACATCGGGGCTTTGCGCGTGTAAGATATGTAATCTTTTAGTAACCCAATCATACTTATTAACAAAGGACGCCCACCAAAAATAATCATTTATTGTTGGATTCAATACGGGACATTTTTTTATAAAATTGTATAACGTTTCTTCTCTTTCTGCTTTGGTGCCTAACCCAGATAAATTAACTGCAAATTTGTTGCCGAGAACCTCTCCTTGGGAATTAAACTTTCTTTTTGAATTCCATTTTTCTTCATCCCAGCTAAGAATATTTTCCCAAGGTTGAAAATTTTCTTCCATACTCATATTCAAAACCCAGTCAGAGCCAAAAGTTTGGTCTCCTGCTTCTCCTGTAACAATAATACTATCAGTATAAGAATTTAAAAGAGAAAAAATCTCTTTTCTTTCAACAGGTTTGTCGTAACTTTTAATATATTTTTCATAAAATAAAGGATACTCCTCAATAGAATGATTAGTATATATAAAATTTAAAGAAGCACTATCTGGTTTAGTTAATAACATTGCCACAGCAACTATCGTACTATCAATTCCCCCACTCCAAGCAACTTTTATAGGTTTATCTAACTTCCATAGATTTTCTGCTGTTTCTGTACAGACATCAAAATAACTTTTATTCCAACTACTATCATAATTTTGTATGGCTCTAAATGATCTAGGTAACTTATTATTATCACCTAGTCTATTTACTGCTTGGCACCCCATCGACACACTGAAAAATATTTGTTCTTTAGTGTAAAAATTCTTTCTCTTAACGTGGAGAGGTATATTAGGATTAATTTTCCAATCAGGAGACTCAACATTTATATAATATATTTTTGGTTCTGACATTAAGGTGTTAACAACTTTTTTAACATTTCTGTGTCTTTTTCAGAAAAACTATCTCTGTCTCGCCAAAATCTGCCATCACTTAAAACTAATTTTAAAGAGTTGGTAGAATGTTGTAAATCTTGATTCCTAACATGAATCATAGACGCATATTTTACTTTGTTGTCTCTATAATCAGTATCTTTAGTAAAATTACATATAAATTCTTTTCCAGCCATTTTATAGTCTTTTTTACTTTTACTCTTATTAAGTCCTTTTACTCGTCTGTCCATAGACCACATCTCAAATTCTGGATTATCAAAAAAACTTTTAAACTTTTCACCAATATCTGGGTTTTGCGCGTGTAAGATATGGAATCTTTTATTAACCCAATCATATTTATTAACAAAGACTGTCCACCAAAAAAAATCTTCTAGCACTGGATTTGATACGGGACATTTTCTCATAAAAGTATGTAGTGTTTCTGTTCTTTCTGCTTTAGTTCCTAATCTAGATAAGTTAATCCAATATAATTCAGTCAGTCCGTGTTTTCGAAACCACTTGTTATTTCGATCTCTATTCCATCTTTCTTCATCCCAGTTAAGAACATTTTCCCAAGGTTGTGAGCTTTCTGAAAGATCCATATTCATAATCCAGTCAGAGCCAAAAGTTTGATCTCCTGCTTCTCCTGTAACGATAATGCTATCAGGATAGGAGTTTAAAAGATCGAAAAGGTTTTCTTTCTCAAAAGGTTTATTATAATCCTTAATATACTTTTCATAAAATAAAGGATATTCATCAATAGCAGATTGGCTATATATAAAAGTTAAATCAGCATCAGTAGGTTTAGTAAGTATCAGTGCCACAGCAACTATCGTACTATCAATTCCGCCGCTCCATGCAACTTTTATGGGCTTATCTAACTTCCATAGATTTTCTGCTGTTTCTATAGCTATGTCAAAAAAATTTTTATCCCAACTACTGTCATAATTTTGTATAGGCCTATAAGATATGGGTAATTTATTATTATCTCCTAATCTATTTACTGGTTGCAAACATCTTGTAGCTTCCCAGAAAAATATTTGTTCTTTAGAATAAAATCTCCTTTGAACAGTATATTTTGGTATACTTGGATTAATTTTCCAACCAGAAGACGCAAAATTTAGATAGTATATTTTTGGCTCTGGCATTAAGTCCAACCGTGATCGTCTATCCACTTTTGGTAATCAGATAAAAAACATTTTCCTTGTTTTACTTCTAGCTTTACTTCATTCTTTATAAGTACAAAAGTTGGAAATGTTTTAATTCCATATCTAGTCGCTATTTCTCCTTCATTAGATTGAGCTTCTACGTCCACAGAATATAAACTGTTTAATTGTCCTACAACATCTTTCACATGATCTTCCATGGAAATTCCGTCAACATTGTAAATTCCTACGATTTTGTTTGCCATTGTTGTATGTCCTTTATTACCATAGAAAGTTGTTCTTCTATAGCTTTGATTCTTTCTTCCATTTCTTTCATGTTGTCATTCAAGTAATTAATATCACCACCTAAATCATTAGCAGCATCCTTAATAGTTTCGTGAATCACTCGCACTTCTTCTTTTAAATCTTTTGGTGTTACATAATACATAAAATATAGTATAAACTCTTATGCAAAAATTGTCAACTATTTTCTCACTACAACCATAAAAGGCTATTTTTTTCTTGCAAAACGAGGTAATTTCCTCTATAATAAGTTATGTTGTCAAAAAAGGAGTAATTATGACACAATATGCAGAAGCAAAAGAATATTTTAAATACCTAGCAAATTTAGGTGTGGACGAAGCAAAATATACATTACGAGTATATCGTAAGTTAAAAAATAGACGAGGGGATTTTCTGGCAGCTCGTTTTATTTTAGAAGTGTACCAGAAAATGAATGAAGACTTAGAGAAAAGGATAAAAAATGGCAGCTAGAAACAAAAGAGCTACACGCGCTCCTACAATAGGTTATGGTTTTTGGGATGAGCGACAAACTATTAGAGAATGTCAAAATTTAGTACGTTGGAACGCTCCACTAGCTATACAATTTATGGAACACGCTGCAGGACTAGTTTGTAATATGAGTTCTATAGTTATTAGAGAATATAATAAATCAGTAAAATCCATGAATGAATATTTAGACATTTTAGAGCGTCAACGATATTACAACAAACAAGAGGTATGGGGATCTTTAACTCCTACTCGACTTGAAGAATTGTTTGAACCCTTAGACGATTATTCTTTGTATGAGACTGCCTCCCAAATTAATGAAAATTTAGATTGACAGTTTGAAAATTTTCTGCTAATTTAATGGTTGAACAAAAAATCGAAAAAAGAGAAATGAAATTGAAATTTGATTCAAAGAATCCTTACAGGAATTTAATTAAGAACCTTCGAAGACTGGTTCTAGCAAAAACAGATATGGAATATGAGTTCTCAGTTCTTGAAACGTATGCTCAGACGCAGTGCTCTACGTCCCATATATATTCACACCCTTCCATAAAGTTTTTTAATATTGACGCTAAAACTGCGTCTGCAAAAAAGAACCAAAAGGATTTTGAAATAAATCCGTGGGAAGAGGTAAGAACGGAGTTCTTACGCGCCATGACTTGCGACCGTAGGGAGCGATATGAGATTATATCTAAAAGTCTAGCGTGGTTTTATTATACTCCAAGGACAGAAGATTGGATAAGTTAAAAAATTTATTACCACTTGATCCATTTGTAAATAATGATGGGATTCCTTTTAATATTTTAGTCTATCAAAACTATGGTATTGGGGATATGGTACAATATTTAAGATACATTCCTATCTTTAGAAAAAGTTTTGAAGGAAAATTAGGATTACTTATTAAAGGTAATTTCTATGAGCCTTGGGTACAGGTTGCAGCAGAGCCGCCTAGCCTAAAATGGATAATTACAAGTAATTATGGAAGTTATTTAGATGAAGTAATTATTGACGGCTGGAACAGTGTTTCTTCAGAATACAACTATAAAGTCGAGTTTATGGAACTTATAACACACTGTGGAAGAGGAATTATTCCTCCTGATATGTGGAAGAAGTATACTAAGTATCCTTTAACAGAACCCATAAATGTGGGTTATTGTTTAGCAGGATCAAAAGGACATCCAAACGACAAACACAGATCAATAGAAAAAATACATTTTTCAAAATTTATAAATACTTTTAAAGATAAAGTAAATTTTATAGATTTATCTCAAGAGAACTTACAAAATCAATTTAGTATTGTCAACATAGAAGATACAATCTCTATAATACAATCATTAGATTTAGTAATAACCGTAGATACACTAATTGCACATCTAGCCGGTTACAATAATATACCTATATTCTTACTACACGGAAATGTTAATGATGACAGGTGGTATAAATATAATAAAGAATGGTACAACAATGTAACTCATTTTTATCGAGGGAAAACTAATGAATGGGGAAATCTTATTAACACTAATCTTACAGAAACTTTTTCAGATTGGTGGGAGAACTACATTGACAAGACGACCAAAAAACTTAGTGAAAGCGAAAAAAGAAATTAAGGGTATATTACAAGATACTCCTCTTGATGTTGTTAACGAATATGAAGATTATGTACTAGAATCAGGGATATGGGAATTAACAATGCCCAGAGTTCACGGCCCTGCTAAAGGGTCTAGAAGAATAGGTTCTGCTAATATGTTATTAGCTAATTCTATTATAATGGAATATTTTAATTTACATAATCAAGGATTGTCCCACGAAGATAAGTCAGAAGTATCTTTACAAATATTCAAAAGTATTATAGAATTATTGGAAGATGAAAAAACTATTCGACAGGTTCCAGAAACCATTCGAGAAACATTTACACTAATAGAAGGAAACAATGAGCGAACAACAACCTCAGATCGACGTTGATACAAGTGATTTAAAAGACAAACTAGAAAGTTTTGTGGATAATCTCACTAGGATTGATGTAGCTAGAGAAGCTAATAACGAGATCATTAAAGATATTAAAAATATGGGAATTAACCCAACAATGGCTAGAAAAGCCGCAAAAATATTACACGAACAAAATAAAGAAGAAGTAGACGCAGCCCACGATGAATTAATGGGTCTTGTGGATATGGTCAACTAATAAATTGGCTAGTTCTTTATGTAAATTTGGCCCCGCGTGAGAACCGTCTGGGGCCATTTCTTTGCTTTTTAAAGAGTCTAAAGGAAAGTTAATAAAATTATTAGTTACTTGTTCTAAATCATCTTGCAAATGATTAAACATATTAATATGTATTTGATTACAAGTAATAATAGAAGATTGCAAAGCAACAGCAGATTTCCAAATACGACGAACTACAGACTCTTCAGAATAATATAACATACCAGCAGCGTGCCAAGCTGCATAGTGTTCTGGAGTTTTTCTTTTGTTATCTAGTAGTTGCTCACTTAAAACCCAATTTTTATATAATTTTTTATTACGTTCTACCCAATTAGCTACTATAAATCCTTGCCAGAACCCTGTTCTTTTATCTCGAACTTGCCAACGGTATTCGCTGGTATGTCCTATAATAACTATATCAGGAGATGAGGCGATAGCTTTTTCAACTTGTTCAGTAATGAGAAATTCAGAAGCACCGCTTTGTGAAAGATTAATACAATCTACATCAAAGTGTTCTGCTACCAAATAAGGATAAGCTTGCTTTTTATCAGCAAGTCCCTCCCCTAATGTGTAGCTATCTCCACAGAATATTATTTTCATTTTTAAATTATACACTATGATTAACACAGATACAAATAAAATTTTACTTATAGGTAATAGTTACTCTTTAGCTTCTTTGTGGGCTGAAAAACCTTGGCCGTGGCAGCTTGGGTTAAGTAATAGCATAGAAGATATGGGAGCTACATTAGATTACCAAGCTGATGCTATTATTAATGAACCTAAAGAAAATTATGAATACGTTATTTGGTTAGTTGGACACCATTTAAGAGCAGACCCAAGAGCCAACAAAGAATTTTTACTCCCCTATCCGTGGGCAACAGGAGATGTTTGGGGAGATTTAACTAGAAAACTATGGTTTAAAAAATTCACTAGGTTAAGGTGGTACAAAAGAATAGCTTTGTTAAGTGTTTATTCTGTATTACATCATGTACCTCAAGATAAGTTAATGTTAGTACCTGTTTACCATCCTAATATTTTAGAAAATAAACTACTTAAAGATAACCCATCTATATGGTGGAATTACTTGTATAAGTATAGAGAATCTGACCCTGATGGGACTGGACACCCTAATCAAAATGGTCACAATAAAATTGCACTATCATTTCAAAAGGAGATTTATGACAGGTGGAAGATTTCATTGACCCTACGTGGGCCTTCTGTATAAGAAAAGATTTTAATAAATCAATCGCTGATTCAGCAGATAAAATAATTGAAAGAGCCGAATCTTCTGTGCAATGGTATGGAAACCAATGGGTTTCAAAATTTTTACCAACAGGAGTTTGTATATTACTAAAACCAGGAGATGGTTATGATTGGCATTTTGATAACTTAGATTATACTAATGGAATTGTAAATGTTCCTAGGCCTGATAGATATTGGACAGAAGTTATATATCTAAACGAAGGTACACCTTTAGAAATAGGTAGTTGGAACCCAGAGTCTAGTAGAGTTTATGAAACAGATTTTAGTGCGCCTGTTCCAAAAGATATAATTGCAACTATATACCCTAAACCCGGAAAAATAGTTAGATTTCCATGTTACATGGTTCATAGAATTAAACCTCCCGTAATTAATAGGCGTTGGACAATTACTACTTTTGTTAGTAGTATTCGATATAAAAGTCTTTCTAAAAAAGATTTGTCCGATGGGTTTAAGAAATACTTTGCACAAGACCCAAAAATATTGTATAATATAAAAAATATGAAAGGAAACAAACAATAATGGATGTATATACACATACTTTAATAGCTGTAGGCTGCGTTGCCGCAGCTTTTTACGCAGGACTTTATTTTAATAAACGATCTATCGTTAATAATATTGTAACACATTTACTGGAAACCCTAGAAAGAGATGGGTTCATAAAAACTATTATAGACAAAGACGGGGACGTAACAATGATTCCCATATCAGAAATTGAAAGGGGTGCAAGAAATGACAAGCCCGTATGAGTGGGGAAGGAAAAACGAAAGAGAACAGCTGGGACAACTAATTAAGTCTGTAGTTGAAAAACGTGATGTCGAAACACTAGCAAAATGGTATCAAACGTTAGGAAAAGCCTTAGAAATTGTAAAAGAAGACGGCAGATATTCGAGAGAAGGATTACACCAACTAGATTCTCTTGAAAAAGGAATAAAATATCTAATAACGGAGGTAAAGTAGTGCCAGAAGGACCAGAATGTACAATCGTTGCTGATCAGTTAGACACTGAAGCTAGAGGTTGGTCATTAACAAACGTTGAATTATTGACAGGAAGATACACGAAAAAAGAGCCTGTTGGGTTTTCTGAATTTATGGATGATCTAGGAAAAGACGGTAAATATATTCATTCAGTTTCAAATAAAGGTAAATTTATTTATTGGTTATTAGAAGGTGGAGTTATTTTTAGTACTCTAGGAATGAGTGGTACTTATAAAACTGAAGATAACAAATATGCTAGAGTAAAATTTGACATTAGAGATAATGTTCCTGGTAGGATAAACCCAACTAAAAGTCTTTATTATTCAGATATGAGAAACTTTGGAACTTTAAAATTTATCTCAAAAAATCCTCAACAAGAATTAGACAAAAAACTAGCTACAATAGGGCCAGATATGCTAAATAATCCATGTAAGTTAGAAACATGGTTAGATATATGTGAAAAACGTAAAAATAATTCTTTAGTAAAATTTTTAATGGAACAAAAAAATATATCTGGAGTTGGGAATATTTATAAATCTGAAAGTCTTTTTCTTGCAGAACTTGCTCCACACAGAAAAGTAGGTGATTGTAGTGAAGAAGAAAAGATACGTTTATATGAGGCTGTTATAGCAATATTGCGCACTGCTTATGAAGCTGGAGGAGCGACGATAAGAAATTATTCTGATTTACATAATAATTATGGCAAATATATTTCTTTTCCCTCAAAAGCTACAGAAATGATGAAAGAAAGAATTGGAGTAATGGTATATTCTCAAACAAGAGATCCTCACGGAAATCCTATAGAAAAGTGTACGTTAGATGATAATAGGACAACCCATTGGTCCCCAATTGTGCAAAAATAATTTGCCAAAAAGCTAAAACTATAGTATTATATATTAATAGTAAAAAACTATTATTGACTTGCCTCAAATGAGGGAGTCACGTAATCTTGCTTAAATTGAAAAGGAGAAAATAAAATGGTTACACACTTACACAAACAAATGAATTTATTTAACGATGTCAACAAACTCACCCCGTATGCGGTAGGTTTTGACAGAGTATTCGACATGTTAGGTAGATATGCTACAGACACGGCAACATCTACTGGAGGATTTCCTCCCTATAATATTAGGAAGGAAGGACAGTTCGGTCATGTTATTGAAATGGCTCTTGCTGGTTTTAATAAGAAAGACATTGAGGTAGAAGTTAGTGACGGTACTCTTACTATTCGTTCCATTAAGGAAAATAGTAAAGACGAAGAAACAGTTTATCGAGGTATATCTTATCGTAAGTTTGAGCGTAAATTCACTCTTGCAGACGATATTGTCGTTAAGCGAGCTTTCTTGGAAGACGGTATGCTTGAGGTAACACTTGAGAGAGTAGTCCCAGAAGAGAAAAAGCCTCACCTTATTGAAGTACTGTAAGGTCAAATAGTTAATAGTAGGATGAGAGAGGCGATCCAATCGGTTGCTTTTCTCATCCTTTTTTTATGGAAAAAATCATGTTTTTAGGAATTAGTGCATTACATCACGATAGCGCTGTATGCTTAGTAGATGGACAAAAAATATTATTCGCTTCTGGAGAGGAACGGTTCTCTCGAGTTAAAAATGACTCACGCTGGCCTACTAGGGCAATAGACCACGTGATTAAACATTACGGTACTCCTACAGACGCGGTATTTTATGATGAATTGAATTTTAGGAAAAGATATGAAATTAAAAGAAAACTTCGAAAAGTTGGCATTAATAACCACTGGTTTGTGCCCCACCATAATAGCCACGCTTATAGTGCTATTATTACTGCTCCTTGGGCATGTGATACACCCTGTGGGGTTATGGTTGTTGACACTATAGGAGGTAAAAAAGCTACTAGTTTAGGTTATTGGGACGGTAAAAATTTACAATGGCTTAAGACATTTCCATATCCAAATAGTTTAGGATTGTTTTATAGTTCTATTACAAGACTAATAGGATTTAATTCTAACGTAGACGAGTCTAAAACTATGAGTGCAGCCGCTTTTGGTACTCCTAAGTGGCAAGAATATATGGAAAAATATCTTATTGATATAGAAAAAGATAATTATACTTGTTTAAAAGATTTTGAACGTGGATTAGGTTATGGAGTACTTGATTGGGACATTGCTTCAAGCGCTCAAGCAGTTTTAGAAAAAATATTGATTAATTTAGCTAACTGGCTACAAAAAGAAACAGGATGCACTAAGCTTGCCTATGCAGGTGGTGTAGCTTTAAATTGTGTTGCAAACACTAAAATATTACAAAATACTAATTTTGATCAAGTATGGGTACAACCCGCCGCAGGAGATGCTGGGGGAGCAATGGGAAGTGCTTTACAATTTGTACCTGCTAAGTGGGAAAATGCGTATTTAGGGTATGACGCTGGGGACACGTTAGATCCTGTTGAAGTAGCCTTAAAATTAATAAGAGGACATATAGTTCCCGTTGTTAGAGGTAAAGCTGAGTGGGGACCTAGAGCTTTAGGTAATAGAAGTTTTTTAGCTATACCTAGTAAAATAAATTCAATAAGATTACATGATATAAAAGGTAGACAAAACGATAGGTGGAGGCCGTGGGCGCCAATATGTCTTTCTTCTGTTGCCAAAGATAATTTTGATATAGTACAACCGTCTTACGAAATGATGTTTGTTGCATATTCAAAAAATAGGAAATGGTTTCCATACCCTGATAAAACCGCTAGACTACAGGTTGTTGATAGTACAAACAATAAATGGTTATCAGAAGTTTTAAAAATAACTACAGAAAATGGACATCCAATTTTAATTAACACGAGTTTAAATGCAAAAGGCAAACCTATTGTAAATACACACGAAGATTTTACCAAGGAGGTAAATTATGAAAAATACATTTAAAATGCTACTGTGCGCCTCTATTTTATTTGGTTGCGCAGCCGCACCAACTGTGGCAGAAAATATTGACCACAACAAAGAAAGACCCGCAGACGGTCAAGAAGTAAAACCTACAGACAGAATTTATCCTGGTCAGGTTATTACGACTACTAAACCACTCGCGTGCGGAGAACTTGGATCGGTACTAACAAGTATTAGTAATGATTTCCAAGAAGAACCAATAATAACCGCTAAACAGCCTATTAGATTAGTTGATGGAACCGTAATTGAAACTATGATTATGATACTTTTTAATCAAAAAACTAAATCTTACACAATACTTGAAACATTACCACAAAATGAGGGAGTGATATGTGTTTTAGCTAGTGGAAAAATAGATACTATCACTTTACCTGTTTGGAGTGGTAAAACAGGACTATCTTTATAACATGGAGATAACTTTACCTGCGTTTATATTTATGATTAATATAATTGGATCTACTTTTTCTAATGACATATCTTCAAAAGAACTTTATTGCCTAGCCGCTAATTCTTATTTTGAATCAAGAGGAGAATCTTTTGATGGTAAGATTGCAGTTGCTCAGGTGGTAATGAACAGAGTAAAATCTAAACACTATCCTAATACAATATGTGAAGTTGTTCAACAAGGACCTATTAGAGAGAGTTGGAAAACTAGAAAAATTACAGGGTTACCAGAAGAAGAGAGGATATATTACCCAATTAAAAATAGATGTCAATTTAGTTGGTATTGTGATGGCGCATCTGATATAATTCCTATAAATAGAAAAAGTGGTGAAGTAAATACAATAACTACTGCTATGTGGAGAGATTGTGTGTTTGCTGCAGTTTTAGTATCTACTAATAAAGTTAAATCTTTAGTTGGACCGTCTACTCATTACTATGCTTACAAAAAAGTTACTCCTAATTGGCCTTCTTTGTCTGAGTATACTGTTGTAGATAACCATAGGTTTATGTATAAGAAAGGAAATTATTAATGACTGAAATACTATTAATATTATGGTTTAGTGGATTCAATATGACTATTAGTAACGACATGTATAAGTTTTCTTCATTACAAGAATGTAATGAGAAAAAAATAATTATTGCAAAAGATTATGGAGCAAACAGCGCTACTTGCTTTAAAGGAGACATCCTTGAAGATAGGTTAGAAAACACATGATTGATTATTCAAAAACTAAAAACATTGAAGCAGAAACCCTAAAAACAGGCAGAACCTACTTTACCCCTGACGGAAATTTTCCTAGTATTACTACTTTATTAGGTAAAACTTCTGAAAATCAAGTATGGCTACAAAAGTGGAGAGAAAAAGTAGGAGAAGAGGAAGCCGACAGAATATCTAAAGAGGCAACAGATAGAGGAACTTTAGTTCATGAGTATGCTGAAAAATATTTTAACGGTGAAGATATTAAACCAGATTTAATGAAAGAAAAGCCTGATGTCAGAGATATGACATATAATTTAATAAAAGCAGGAGAAAAAGGGATAGAAGAAGTATGGGCGCAAGAAATTGCTCTTTGGAGTCCTTCATTAAAATACGCTGGAAGAGTAGACTTAGTAGGTTTGTGGAAAGGTATCCCTACAATTGTTGACTTTAAAACCTCTAAAAAGAAGAAAAACGTAAAACAGATTAAAGATTATTATGTTCAGTGTGCTGCCTATGCTTATGCGCACAACGAATTGTTTGATACAAATATTAAACAAATTGTTATTTTAATAACTGTCCAAGACTCAGGACCCCAGATATTTACGGGCAATGCTTTAAATTATATTCCAGACTTAAAATATAGAGTGAACAAGTATAATGAATTATTACGAAGAGGTTAAGTTACCTCGCTTTAATAAAAATAGTTTTTATAGTGAGTTATCAAAACTCCAACCTTTGATGCAAGATAGAACTTCTCGCGCTAAAGGGTGGAAAAGTCTAGATTTAGTACTAGATAGTAAAAATAAAAGAATTTTAAAAACTTGTACTGTTGTAGAAGAGTGGTTGAATAAATTAAATAATCATAAGTTTAGTACTGTATATGTAGCAATACTAGAATCAAAAGGATATATAGATTGGCATGTAGACCAAAAACGTGCTACAATGTCTAAAGCTGTTAATTTATATATAAAAACAGACGAAGATAGTTTCATAGAATTTAACGATAAGTTTATTTGGAAACCCGAAGAAGGAAAAGCCTATAAATTTAGGGCTGATATTAAGCATAGAGTTATAAATGGATCAAAAAATTTAAGAATGGTTATTAATTTATGGTAGAATTTGATCAACTAACAAAGAATCACTACATATTAAGCAAGAAATCTAACACAAAATACTTTACAAAATTGGGACTATTAAATAGTTCAGAAAACTATAATGATTTACTATTAGTTACCCAAGACGGGCAATGGGATACTTTTAGTTGGGAAACAGAACCTACAGAATCTTTTTCTGAATTACTATATGAGCGTTGCAGGCAACTTAGAGATAAGTATGGATGGTTAATTTTATATTACAGTGGAGGAAGCGACTCCGAAACTGTTTTACAATCTTTTATAAACTCAGGAGTACATTTAGATGAAGTTGTGTTGAACGTGTTTAAAATAAATGATAGTGACCCACCATTAAAAGATGTGGAACTAGCTATAAATAAGTTAAAAAAATATTCTTTACAAATTCCAAAAACAAAAATGACTATTAATAATCTTTCTAGAGACGTATTTTTAAATTTTAATAAAAAACAACTTTGGATTGATTCTTCTTTTAATGGGACTCTTGGCAATTTTAGAAGAATGACTTTACCTGTATTACAAGAATTAGGGCAAAAAGTGGTATTACCAAATACTAGAATAGGACATATATTTGCGGAAACTAAACCACATTTAAGAAAAGAAGATGATGGTTATTACGCTGTATGGGGTACTAATATAGGTGTTGGTCAATGGTCTGAGTGGTTTTTTACAACTCTTGATCTACCTAACTTACATTTAAAACAATGTCATATGGTAAAAAATTATTTTAAATTAAATAATCCGAAAGAAAAAGTTATTATAGAACTCGGAAAAGTTAGGGATCAGATAATAAGTGCTTGTAGAAACACGTTTGACAATAGTTATCAACCACCAAAAACAACTGGGTTATTACAAGATTATATAAACACTTATTCAGAAGATGGATTAGTAATTAAACATTTAAAAACTTACGACCCAGAACTTTATGATATCTATACTAATGCAACTGTAAAAGAAATGTTGTCTGGTGTAAGAAATCATAGTTTATATGATCGGTCTAGGGGTGAATTAAGAAAAGTTAAAACAGAAAGGTTCTATTTAGGAACATAGAGGGAAAATGAAAAATTTTAATGAAAAATACTTGAGAAGTTTAGCAAAAGTTATTACAATGAGAGTTATATTTACTTTTGTACATATTATAAATACATTTATCGTGACAGGTAGTTTATTAATGGGAGTAAAAGTAGCAGGACTAGCATTTTTTATAAATCCTATTTTATATTGGTTACACGAACGAGGATGGAATATTTGGCAATGGGGACGGTTTAACGACGATAAACGTAATTTTAAAGAAGGAAACTGGAGAAGCCTCGGCAAAGATGTAACATGGCGCGTGGTGATTACAGGATCAAATTTCTTTTTACCTTATTTTGTAACAGGTAGTTTGAAATATGGATTAACAATTATGAGTTTAGCAACTTTAGTTAATATGACTATTTATTTCTGCCACGAAAGGTTGTGGAATTTATTTGGATGGGGAAGAGAATTTAAAAATGAAAATTAAAGAATGGTGGGAAGATTTTATATTTGAAATTCGTTTTTACATAAAAAAAAGAAAATTAAAAAAATTAGATCCTTTTGTATATAGAGTGACGGATGACGACAAGACGAATTAATAGAAAACTAGAGTTGTTTTTACGAAAGCAAGAACTTACGAGAACTGAGTATAAGTTTCTCGTGGGGTGTTTAGATTTCCAACAAAAAATTCCTCAGTTGACAAACAGACAATGGGATGTTATCATTAAGATGAAGGAAAAATATTCTAATGGGTAGAAAATCATTTAAAGAAGCTGCTAAAGTTTCAAAAGTTTACACAACAGAAGAAGTGCTAGAGCTTCTTAAAAAAAATGAGCAGTTTACTGTTACCCTTAAAAATAAAAAAAAGAAAGGTGAAAACAACAATGGACATTGATAGATTAAGAAAACAACTAGAAATTGATGAGGGAGTTAAGTATGAGATATATCTGGACCACCTTAACTATCCTACATTTGGGATTGGTCATCTTGTTATTGACACTGATCCCGAACACGGGCAAGAAGTCGGAACCGCTGTCTCTGAAGATAGAGTCGCTGAAGCCTTCGAATCAGATCTCGAAGGAGTCATGTCAGACTGCAGGATCTTATACCCAGACATTGATGATTTGCCAGAAGAAACTCAACAAATAATTGCAAACATGATGTTTAATTTGGGCAGACCCCGTCTTAGTAAATTTAAAGGTATGAAACGGGGGGTAGACGCTAGAGATTGGAACGTAGCTGCAGATGAAATGGTAGACTCTGCGTGGTACCGTCAAGTTCCTAATAGAGCGGAGCGATTAGTTGCTAGAATGAGAGCACTCGCTTAGTTACTTTGTGACTAAAGGAGATGATAAATGGGATTGAAGTTAGCAGGAGTTATGATGATTATTATGGGGGTTGTAGGAGGCATTTTTTACTGGTATTACACAGATACACAGGAAAAAATGGCTATCATGCATGAGAATAACGCAAAATTAGAAACAGCAATGCAAACTCAAAAACAAGCTATTGACCAGTATCAAAAAGATATAAAATTAGTAACAGCTTCAAAACTAGAAGTAGAAGAACAATTTGCAAAATCTAGAGAGTCAGTACAAGAGTTAAAAAATAAATTCAATAAAGTTAGTAAATTACTAGGAGCAAGAGATTTAGGTAAAATGGGTGCCGCCAAACCTAGGTCTATTCAACGTATTGTTAATAAAGGCAGTAAAGACGTATTAAGATGTTTTGAAATTGCTAGTGGTAAACCGCTGACGGAGAAGGAAAAAGATGCGATCAAACCAAGTCAAATCAATAAACAGTGTCCTAATTTGGCCAACCCTAATCATATTAAGCCTTAGCTTATCGGCTTGTGGAACTCCGGTTAAAAAAATAGAAGTATTAAGTACTCCATTAGAAAGAGTACCTCTTAATCTTCCTAAAGTAGATGAACTTAATTTAGATACGGTAGATTGGATACTTGTTACTCCAGAAAATGCTGAAAAAGTGTGGAAAGATTTAGAGAAAAAGAAATTTGATATTGTGTTATTCGGACTCACAGATCGTGGATATGAGGACCTTAGTGTAAATATAGCAAAAATTAAACAAATGGTTATACAACAAAAATCAGTAATTGCAGCGTATAAGAAATATTACGAAAGTCAGACTGAAGAAATAGAGAAACAACAAAAAGCAGTTGAAGAAAAGAAAAAAGAAGCTGCACTTGAAAATGAAAAAGCTGAAGAAGAAAATAAAAAAGGTTTTCTTAATAAATTAAACTCAAATGTGAAAGGTATATTCAAATAGAGTAAGGGATTAAATATCTATAGTAACTAATTAGTTACTATAAGGAGAATATGATGAAAAAGTTATTAGTGGGTTTAGTGTTATGTGGGGTAATTATAGGTTACCCTACTTTGCTTTCTGCTGAGACTAACACGGTGTCTTCAACAGTAGTAACAGACAAAGCACCTCCAACCGCCAGTGCGCCAAGCGTAGTAATAAATAATAATGACGTATGTAAATCAGCAGCAAGTGCTGCAATACAAACACAAATTCTAGGTCTTGCTTCGGGCATTACTATTACTGACGAGAATTGTGAAAGAATTAAACTATCTCGATCTCTTTATTTAATGGGTATGAAAGTAGCTGCGGTATCAACCCTCTGCCAAGATGCAAGAGTATTTGATGCAATGTGGATGGCAGGTACCCCTTGCCCATACATGGGGGATATTGGTGACGATGCGAGGAAAGGTTGGGAAGAAAATTCTGATGATGTTCCTTCCGCATCTGTTATATTTAAAAAAAAAGCACGGTTGAAAATGGAGAAGGAGACGAAGTCGGAGGAGAATTCGGTGACCTGGGATACAGAGGGTACGACGGATTAGATGATGAGTATGAAGAAACAGATGACTACTCAGATGAAACAGATACGACAAAGCCGCCAACTACTTTCGGTTGGGTCAACGGGTTGGGTATTATTACTGGTGTTGTTGGTATATTCTTTGGGGTTCCTCTCTTTTTCTAAAGCAGAAGTTGCTTCTTCCATAACTAATTGTCCTACAGGGGTAACAGGACTTTGTACTCCAGGTGTATTTGAATCATCAACTGAAACCGTAACAGAAACTACAGATACAGATGCTACTGGTACCACTACCACCACCACAACGACAACAGAAACTACAGAGACAACTATAACTAATGAAGAAACAGGAGATTTACTCACAGACACTAAAGTAAATTCTATGGGGCGTAATCAAAAGTTTGGTGGTGATATGACTTCAGACTGGGGAGGGCAAGGTCCAGCAGGTATACGATCTGGTAGTACGTGTGGTGACCTTGGAACAGATAAGTGTGCAGAATTAACAGGTAGTGGTAATTTTACAAGTACATTAGGTCAAAGCGGTGTTGGTACAACATACAAACAAATTATAGATATGACACACTCTTCTATTAACCCTAGTATAGACAGAGGTGGTCAAGTTGCTTGGTCGATACGAGTAGAAAAAAGAGATGCCAGTGATTCTCTTCACTTTAGAGTAGCAAAAACAGATGGAACTACTGCTGTATTATTAGGATCACAAACTTTATCAGCGGCTGGGGCAGACGTAATAACGAACACCCTGTTTCAAGGTAACTTTAATTTTAGTGGCGCAATAACTACTAAACTAACAGTAGAGGTTTCTGGTAGAGATATCAATCTTGCTATCGGACCTTTGTTTGATGATGTTACAGTAAACGTATTATATAATGTGGTCAACACTATAGTAACTGAAACGATTACAACGATTGAACAATTCGTCGCACTTGAAATATTTAATCAAGAAACGATAGATGTAGCAATCGATATATTTGATAATAATAATGTGGTTCAAAACGACTTAGGGGAGGTTACTTTAGAACCTATAGGACCAGAACCGCAAGGACCAGAGCCGTCTTATGAATCGGTAGAGATTGAGATGAACACAGAAATATCAACACCTGATATTAAAGTAGAAATGAAATTACCTGACGCTCCTACTCAAGAAGTGCAAGTAGAAGTTGCAGAAGTAAGCGCAGAAATAGAAACGGAGATGCAAAATAATAGTCTTAACGATATGGCCAGCGATCAACCCGCCGAGCCTACAGAGTCAGCACAAAATACCTCAGACACAGAACCTGAGCCGGAGCCTGAACCTGCTCCTGAACCTACAGAGACGGATGACAGCGATACGCAAGAGCCTTCGTCTTCGACAGATAAGGATTCAGAACCTGATTCAGAAGCCGAACCAAAGGTAACTAAGTCATCAGACTCTCAAAAACCAAAAGAAATAAAAACTAAACAAAAAGCTAGTAAAGCTAAACAAAAAGCTAATAAAGCTAAACAAAAAGCTGCTAGTAAGATTGTAAAGAAGATGGGGGACAAAGGAAAGTATGACTCTACAAACCAATTAAAAACATTAGTTGTTATGCAGGTTTTAGGAAATACAAAAACTTTTTTTGATACCCAAAAAACGATACCCCAACCTACGGGGTTTTTTACAGATAAAAAAATGCCTGACTCTCAGTTGCCAGAAAATAATGCGGCTGCGTGGTTATTAATTAAAGGAAATAACCAATTACACGATAAATTAATTGGGAGTCAATATAGATGAAAAACCAGACCTATGCAAAAGTATTGTGCATTGTAAGGAATAATATTGAAGAGAGAAGAATTTAGAATAAAGATAGCGAGTACATGGTTATTAATGAAAGGAAGTAATCAATTATAGTATAAATAAGGAGAATACTAATGGCAGAAGTAGAGATTGCTGGAGCAAAAATTAGGGGAGGTAAATTACTATTAATATTACCAATTCTAGGTACCCTAGGCGGTGGACTTTGGGCAGGCTTTGAGTTCTATAAAGATTATATGAACATGAGAGATAAGATTACAGAGTATTCAGCCCCAGATCTATCAGGAATTGATAAAAGACTTGCTGTATTACGCGCAGACATGGACGCACTGCAAAAGATTGAACAAGTAATTGAAGACTCTGCAATCGCTACAAGAGATGAAGCCAGAACAATTAAAGTTGATTTGAAGAGGGAAATTATACGGACGGAAAAATTAGTAGAGTCAGTTGAACGTCGTGTTAAATCTATACAAGACGAAACAAGAGTTATGATCGACAAAGAGAATGATCGTAACGACAAACTTAGAGAGCGTATTCAAAATAGAATGGATAGCTTAGATGATAGTCTCACAAATAAGTTGAAACAAATAGAAAAAGACACTGATGAAAGGATTAAGAAAGCCTTAAATAACCCACTATCAAAAATGTAATGCGGAGGAAGGTATGTTAGACCCAATTACAGCAGTTGCGACAGCGACATCAACATTTAACCTAATTAAAAAAGGCATTGCATGGGGACAAGATTTAGATAGTATGTCAAAACAACTATCTAAATGGTATGGCGCAGTATCCGACTTTAATCATGCAGAAAAAGAATTGAAGGAAACTGGAAGTGTTACTAAACTACTAACGAAAGGTAGTATAGAACAAATGGCACTTGATATAACAATTAACAAACAAAAGATACTCGAACAAGAAAAAGAGTTAAGAACTTTAATACAATATACTTATGGCCAAAGAGTATATGAAGAAATGATAGAACTAAGACGTAAATTAAAAAAACAAAGAGAACAGGAAGTGTATCGCAAAAGAGAATTAAAAAGACAGGCAATAGAATTTGTACTTGTTGTACTTTTAATTTTCTTAATTGGATGTTCTACTGTTGGTATTGCATATTTATATCTTAGTAAGTGAGAAAGAAAATGATTAACAATAAACACCCACAAGATGTAGGATTAACATATTGGAAACACCTCAAGTTTGCTTGGGGAGAGTGTATTAGGTCTTTTTCAATAGCAATTGTAATGTTTATTCATGGAGTAATACCTTGGATATGGGATTGGAAGTATAATGCGTTTATAGACGGGGCGAAAAAAAGAATTGCTCCACAACACGAAAATAGGAAAGAGAGAAAATAGTTATGTGGTTTTGGTTATTGTCTGCTATTGCAGGGAGTATAATTGGTAGCGCTACTGACAGCTGGTTTAGAGATACTAAACTTGGTATTTGGTTTTACAATAAAGTGGATCAATTATACACTTGGGCAAGCGAAAGATATGGAATAAAAATACTAACGGATGAGGAAGAAAGAATGAAAAAATTTCCTCAACTAAATAAAAAATTAATTGATCTTGAAGAAAGGGTTAAGAAACTTGAAAATGAATAAAATAATAATGGCGTTTATAGTTTTAGTTGCTAGTTGTACCCCAGCTGCAGCTTTTGGGTTAACAATTGAAACGAGAGAATATAGAGATAGAGTTTGTTATGACGGAGATACTTGCTACATTCTTATTCCCGGACTACCAAAAAAATTAGAGAAAATGAGTATCAGAATATTGGGAATAGATACTCCAGAAATTCGTGGTGAGTGTGCTAAAGAAAAAGAACTTGCACTAGAAGCAAGAGCTTTTGCTAATAAAGTTTTTAGACAAGCTAAAGATATTAAATATAAAAACCTAGCGTGGGGCAAATATGGAGGACGTCTTTTATCAGATGTTTACTTAGACGGCAAACTTTATGCAGATATGATAATAAAAGAAGGGTTAGCACGGCCCTATGATGGAAAAACTAAAAAAGGTTGGTGCTAAACGTAACTAAGAGGGGTATGAAAAGGAGATTTTTATGGCTGAAGAAGAAAAAATAGAAAAAGCTGAAAAAATTACTGTAGATACTGCTCCCCATCTAGATGGTGCAGATGCTAATGGTGATGGTCACATTTCTCAAAAAGAGTTAGAAATGCACCTAAAATATAAAAAGAAAGAGTTAGAAGATGAAGATGCAATGAGAGATGCACAACGTAACATGGCGTGGTTTGCTTTAGCAGGGATGTTATTATATCCTTCTTTAGTAGTATTAGCATATCTTATTAATTTAGATCAAGCAGGCAAGGTGCTGGGAGATATGGCAGCTACCTACTTTGTTTCAGTAGCGGCAATCGTTGCTGCTTTTTATGGTAAGGAAGCTCTTATCAAAAAATCCAAATAAGGAGGTTAATTCATATGGTAGATTGGATTAAAAATCGAGTTATGGAAAGAACTTCTTGGGATGGGGGCGCACTAATTGCGGTCGGTCTTATAGTTCTATTCTTAGGTCCATTTGCGAAATGGGCAGCTTATGCTGCTATTTTGTGGGGTGTTTGGACCATCTGGAAAAAAGAAGACTAGAGTAGTAAAAAAGGTCAGAGAAATGTTTCTCTGACCTTTTATTTAAAAAAGAGAGAGTTACTAATGATAATAAATGATATATCTTTAAAAAAAGCTCAGTGGTTTGCGGAACTATCCGCCCTAGCATATAAAGATGAAAAAACACAGAAACTATTTTTTACTGGAGAAGGTATAGGAACCCATCAATTTATTGACTCTGATGGAACCCAAGTTATGTTGTATACAAAAGATAAAGAGGTAGGTATTATATTTAGAGGCACAGAGCCAACTCAGCTATCAGATATTTTGGCTGATTTAGATATTAGGAAAAAGAAAGCTAAAAAAGATGATGGTTATGTACATGCAGGTTTTCAAGAATCTCTAGACGATGTGTGGGAAGCTGTTAAATTATTTTTAAGTAAAAATGAATATGATAGAATATACTTATCAGGACACTCGTTAGGTGCTGCTATTGCTACTTTAGCTGCTGCTAGATTAGAAAAATGTACAGCTGTATACACTTTTGGATCTCCAAGAGTTGGAGGAAGAAAATTCGTCAAAGCAAATAAGTCAATTCTACACTGGCGTTTTATTAATAATAATGATATTGTAACAAGAGTTCCAACAGCTCTTAGATGGAAGCATCATGGTTGTAGAGTATATATTGATAGAAAAGGAAATGTAAGTACTATCAGTGGATACAAACTTTGGGCTGATTTGTTACTTGGACACCTATCTTCGTGGTGTAAGTTAAAGTTCTTTGATAGTTTCAGTGATCATAGTATTACTAAGTATTACAAGCATTTAAGTAATTTTAATAAATAATAGCCTTGCATAATGCCTAATAATTCCCTATAATATAAATAATCGAAAACGATAGAACAACTAAATAGGAGAACATAATGGCACGAAGAAAAGGCGGAAAGTCTAAAGGATATCAGTCTAAAGGACAACGTCGAAACGTAAGCCGTTGGTCGAGAAATGCTAGTAGAGCAGAAAATCGTGCTAACCCAAGCCCCCAAGCTATAGCCCAAAGGGCTGCTTATCGCAGAACAATTATTACTAGCCCTCACGGAAAAGAGGAGTTAAGACTTAAAGAAAAGTTTTTAGCAGAAGACTCGGTTGAGAGGCAGTGCTCTGAGTTACTAAAAAGTTTTGGGTCAATAGGACTTACTCGCGCTGGAGCCATACATGCTATTAAAACTGACCACGTTTCTCAATTAACTGAGAAATGGAAGTCACGAGCATCACAAAAAGCAAACAAAGATAAAAAGAAAGAAAAAACATATGCCAGCCAATAAAAAAACACGAGAAATATCTAAAGAAAAGATGCGAGAAGAAATTGCATCAGCAACGGAAGAGTATTTAAGTAAGGGTGGAACTATTACTCGCTATGAGAAGTGGGGTAAAGTTACTATCTTAAAAAGAAATCTTGATGGAGATATGGTAGCAACTAATTGGTTTGATACCGTAGAAGCGTTCGAGAATTCTAAATGATACTAGATGCCACAACTAAACAAGCTTGGAATCTATTTGTTTATCAACACGCTAAAGAAATGGAAAAATTCATTCAAACTTGGGATCATAAAGGTTGCAGTCAATTCATTTTAGGTAAAATTAAATGTGACTGGAAGCCCTCTAGGAGAAGTTCTAGAGGGGGAATGTATACAGTTGATGGTATTAAGCAGCCCGGAATTAATATTGCTATGGCTGGATATGTACCTAGGTACGGCGACCCACAAAGATTCTACGAATATAAATCTTTTGACGCAGATAAGTTTATCGGCGGATTTTACACAAATAACATGGAACATCCCCTATTAGCGGTGGTGGCTCATGAAGTAGCACACGCTATACAATTTTGGCTTCGATATTATAATTCCACTCCTGTACCCAAACCCCACGGAAAAGAATTTAAAAAACACTACGCAAAACTGCGGGCAGTGTTTGTTAACCCTTTGCTTCCTGATCAGGAAGAGATGGGAAGGACTTATCGTGAGTTTAAGAATATAGTTGTGAGTCAAGAAATAGGAACAACAGTTAGGAGACATTAAATGGATGGATGGTATGAAAGATACCTAGAACTGGTACAAGAAAATGCAATTTTAAGAAGAGAAATTCAACAAATGCAAGACTCAATACAGAAATGTTATATTAGAATTGCGGAATTGAGAGAAGAATCAGATGCAAAAAGTAGTAATAGTTAGTGGAGGGTTTGACCCTTTACATTCTGGACATCTAACATATTTTAAACACGCTAAACAACTAGGAGATAAACTAGTTGTAGGTATTAACTCAGATAAATGGTTACAAAATAAAAAAGGTAAAAACTTTTTACCTTTTGAAGAAAGATTAGCTTTAGTAGAAGCCATCAAAGACGTAGACGAAGCAATAGCTTTTAACGATGAGGATGGTTCAGCAGTTAACTTAATTAAAATAGTTTCTTGTAAATATAATAATGATATGATTATCTTTGCCAATGGTGGGGACAGAGATTATGGTAATGTTCCAGAGCTTGTATATTATGATGACGACAAACGTATAAAATTTGTGTTTGGAGTGGGTGGAGAAGATAAAAAGAATTCAAGTTCAGACATTTTAAATTCTTGGGATTGTAGATCTGTTATTAGGCCTTGGGGTACGTATACCAATATTAACTCAGGAGAAAACTTTAGAGTAAAAGAATTAGTGGTAGCTCCCAATTCCATGCTAAGTATGCAAAGACACCATCACAGATCAGAGCATTGGGTTGTAGTAGAAGGCAAAATCTTTGTTAATACAATTAACAGTGCCTCTAGTGATTATGAAAGAGACAGAGTTTTAGTATCAGGTCAAAGTTGTTATATTAAAAAAGAAGATTGGCATCAAATCGAAAATCCAACAAACACTCCTGCTAAAATAATTGAGACTTGGATTGGTGATTATTTGGATGAGGATGACATAACTAGAGCATGATTGACAAAAGTACTTTTTGTACTAGACCTTGGAATGAACTACACATCGAGGAGGACGGGCACGTTACTCCTTGTTGTGTCATGCCTTCTACTATGGGATTCAGACCTAAAAAAGGTATTAAAAATTATCTAAACTCTCCAGAGTTAGCAAAACTTAAAGAAGATTTAAAAAACGGAATTAAATCAGAACACTGTAAAACTTGTTGGATGCAAGAAGGGTATGGTACTCACTCTCACAGGAAAACTACTCTAGCAAAAGGAGAAAAGTTAGATAAGATTGAAGCGATACATGTTAGAAGCACTAATGTGTGTAACTTTAAATGTAGAATTTGTAGCCCAGATTTGAGTTCTGCTTGGCAAGCAGAAAATAAAAAACACAATTTGTATAAACAAAAGTATTTTCAAAGCTCTATTACAGATATTCACGATAATCTATTGGACGACGACGAGTATTGTAAAGAATTATTTACTTTGTTAAAAAGTGTTAGGCAAATTAATATGTCTGGTGGAGAGCCTCTAACCTGTAACACAACATTAAAGTTTTTTGAGAAGTGTAGAGAATATAATATTACTAATACAAATATTGCTATCAACTCAAATCTCTCGAAATTACACTATAAAAATCATTATTGGTTAGATGAGTTTAAAGATTTTAGAGTTACTATAACAGTTAGTTGGGATGGTTTTGGAAAACAAATGGAATATCATCGCACTGGGTTGAATTGGAAAAAAAGTTTACAGAATTTCAAAGAGTCTTTACCTTTCATTTATAATGTAAATTGTGTTTTATCAATTTATAGCATATATTCTATACCTAAGTTAATCCACTTTTGTGATAGAATACAGAAAGACTTAGAGATTAATTTGATAGCCGGAAAAGGGGGCATAATGTGTGTACAAACACTACCCGAACATGAAAAGGATAAAATTAAAAAACATTATGAGAATAGTTTTTCTGAAAGACCCGATTTAAAAGAGATTGCTTGGGACAAAGTAATCAATCCTTTATATAAAGAAAGCGGAAAAGAATATTTAAACACTGCGTTCAAACAGTATAATCAAATTTTAGACAAACAAAGAGGGACAAGCTTTGTAGAAACTTTTCCAGAATTAAAAAACTGGTGGGAGTCAATTGCATGAGAACACACTTATTTGCCAACGGTTGCTCTCACACAGCGGGCGGAGAAATAGAAGAAAAATATCAAAACTGTTGTCACGAAAAAGCGTGGCCTAAACACTTAGCCGACTCTTTAAATATGGATTGGACAAATTTTGCAATATCTGGAGGCTCGGCAGAAAGAGTTGTTCGTACAACTATGTACTGGTTTGGTAAAAACCCAAAAAGAATGAAAGATACTTTTGCAATTATTGGTTGGCCTCCTCCTTGGAGATCAGAAATCCGTCTTGATCGCAGATGTAACTATAACCAACCAGAACACTTATTTGAATCAGATAATCATTGGTATCAGTTAAATGTAGGAATTGAAGAGACAATTAAAGAACACTCTGAAAGTTTAAAAATTAAAGATTTTTATAAACTTTATAAGCTAAAATTTGCTCTTGAAACAAAAGAAGAAGTAATCACTAGGTTTTATCTTAGTCTTATTTCTCTACAGAGTTATTTTAAAACATTTAAAATTCCTTACATAATGTTTAATACTGCTTCAGATTTCTACATTAACGACAACTCTTTACATTATTTTAGACAGGTGGACCAAAAACCGTTTATAGATATAAAAATGCTGGAGTGGCTTCATGGTAAATACGAAATAGCAGAACACTCAGTTTGCGAACATTATGGAGAAGACGCTCACATGGGGTGGGCAAGATTTTTAGCCAGTTATCTACGAGGGGGAAGTTTTGATGATAAGAAATTTTACTCTTGACAAGGTGGATTATTTTAAGCTATAATATATATGTTGATCAACCGGAGATACTTTGTATCCGTGACCATACAAAGTCGGGCCGTCGCCCGCTTTACAACAGTAAAGTTAAGAAAAAGTTTCTATGCTTAGTAGTAAATGATTAGGGCATGTATACACAAATGTACAAGTGTATTGTTGTCAAAATCAGACACATTTATATAAGAAACTATTCAATAGGAGAGGAACTTCGGTTCCTCTCCCGTTTTCAAGGAGAGCGAATATGCCTATAAAAAAGACCATTATTGGAGAAGGCACAGATTGGCCATTTGTAAAACAAAAATCTTGGTTTGCAGGTGGAGATTTCAACGACACTAATTTATCAAAAAGCGAAGTAACAGCTAACACAGAGACAGGTTTCACTGTGGTTAAATATTTTGCAGATGCCGATGCCTATGCTGCGTGGAATACTACTAATTCTACCTTTCTACAAGCAATCAATACAATGCGAACTGCAAATAGTATTACTACTACTTTTTCATCAGAGGACATAGATACGATTCCCTAATGCGCAACTGGTTTAACTGGCAATTAAAAAATCAAGTAGAAAATCCTGACTGGCCTACTGAACAGCTACCTGTAGCCAACCTAAGTGAAAGCTTAGGCTGGTTTAATGCTTTTATCCTAGACGGATATCAAAACAAAACTTTAGAATATTATTATGAAAATGTATTTTATAGGCAAGATTGGTGTGATAAAGCTAGCTCCACTACAGACGGTGCAGTAGATGCAGATACTCTTAGCAGCTGGATGCACGATCCCGAATTATCAACTCTGATGGACAATCAAGGAGTTGAATATATCTTAAACTTTCCAGAAGAAGTTACAAACAAGCTAAACAAACAACTATCATCAAGCTTAAATCTGATAGAAGACTCTATCAACATACGAATTCACATACAAAGACCGGGACAATTCTTTGCTATACATTTTGATAGAAATAAATATGGAAACTATGATACAAGCCGACCAGCTCACGATTTGAAGAGTCATATCTTTTTAGTCTTTTTGAATGACCAATCACTAGGACAAGTGTTTCAGCTAGGCCACTCGCAAATTCGTTGGCAAGAAGGTGATGTATTTACTTGGGAACAGACAGACATGCCGCACGGAAGTGCGAACTTTGGATTAGAGAACAGATATGCAATGATTCTCACAGGATTTGCAAAAGCATAAATTTGAAAAATTTAACATTGCGCGAAGTCGAAATTTGTGCTACTATTATTGCATAGCTTGTGAACAACGTTAACACGGAGTGTGAACAGCTGGGGAACATGGGGAAACACTTTGAACATTTTCATTAGGCGCTGTCTCGGAGAGACACAACGTTTATTATTTTTTAGTGGGCCTCTTTGTGCCTATGTTTTGGGAGCAACCAACAGTTCAACGAAGTTGAATTTCTGTTGACACGCTCCCTTTTTTTATGTTAAACTTGGCATATAATTCGTGTAAAAGAAAGGTTATAAAATATGTATGAATTAATGTTAATCTTTATTTACACTATTGTTTTATGGGCATTTGCTTATAAATACACTAGTCTAAGTAAAGATACAAATACATTCCTAGTTTCAAATAGAAGCGTGGGAATACTTGTAGGGGGTATGAGTGTCGGAATGACGTGGACATGGGCACCCGCCCTTTTTATCAGCTCTACTAAAGCATATACTCAAGGAATTCCAGGACTATTCTGGTTTTGTTTTTGTAATGGACTTTGTTTAGTCCTATTTGGGTATTTTGCACAGAAGCTGAGAGAAAGATGTCCAGAAGGATTTACTCTTAGTGGCTATATTAAAGACGCGGTAAGTAGCCGTGTAAGTAAATTTTATTGGGGAGAACTAGGGTATCTTACTATTAGTGCTTTTACCATTCAACTTCTTGCTGGGGGCTGGATTATGAACGCCATGACCGGCATAGATTTTACACTAATTACTATTATAATGGCAGCAATTGCTCTTAGTTATAGTTTGTTTAGCGGAATTAGAGGATCAATCATAACAGACGCAGTACAGTATATATTTACTGCCGTCACTTGTTTAATCTTAGTCCCTTGGGCTATCTCTGAAGGAGGTGGTTGGGAAACTGTCGCTAAAGGAGCAACAGGAACGCTGTTTGACCTAGATGTGTTTTTGACTTTTGGTATTGCTGCTAGTATCGGCTTTCTTGCTGGTCCTTTTGGTGATCAAATGTTTTATCAAAGAGCATTTAGTATTAAAAAGAATAAAATCTTCAAAGCGTTTACTCTTGGTTGGGTTTTATTCTTAGTTATTCCTATTACTATGGGATCGTTAGGATTTGTCGCTACAGGGTTGGGAATGGAAGTTCCTGCAAAACTGGTAAACTATGAAGTTATTAAAACACTTCTTCCTGCATGGGCGGTATACCCGTTCTTATTTGCTATTATGTGTGGACTCCTATCTACTTGTGATTCCGCTTGTTGTGCGGTTAGTGGTTTAGCTTCTAAAGATTGGTTTCCAACATCAGAAGTTACTGGTGCTAGATTAGGGATGGTTGCTCTTGCTACTATTTCAGTTGTACTAGCAAACATGCCCGGAGTAACAATCGTTGGATTATTCTTATTCCACTCTTGTTTGAGAGCAAGCACTCTCTTGCCAACTATTCAAGCAATTTCATATAAAGACATTCACGAACCTTCAATGTTCTGGGGTCTTATCTTATCTGTTGCTATCGGTCTTCCATTCTTCTGTTATGGTATGTGGTTTGGCGGAGGCGGTTTGTTTACCGCTGCTGGAGCAATTTTAACTATAGCAATTGGGGGCGGTATGACTTATGTAGGCAGGAAATACATAGGTAACAAAGTTGTCTCTCAAGCGTCTTGAACTACCAGACTATCCTAGTATACCTTTTGTATTTAATGCAGAAACAGGTAAAAATAAAACGATAGTCGTTTACGGCGATTCATTTGCTGAAGCAGCAATGCAACATCAAACGGATATAACTAATCCGGTAAACTCAGAGGCAGATAACACAATTCATTCGTGGATGTGGTATCTCGCCTCTTTTTTACGTTCTGAGGTCGTTACTTATGGTGTGTCAGGGGCAGGAGAAGCCCTTATTTACGATATTTTTAAAAGGACTCAAGATGTGCCTAGAGATGCAACAATAATATACCACTCTCATCCTACTAGAACAGATTCTATTTCTGGTAAAAATCTAGGTATATTAAGATCAGCTAATTTTAGAGAGTGGGATAGTATTATTCCTAATCCTACAGTTCATTTATATTGGGAAGATGGGTTGTATAAATTTAAAAAAGGTAAATCTTTTAAAACAACCTATCACATTACACACGCTAATAATGTACCTCCTAATGAATTATGGAGAAGTAATTTACCGAACGAAGTAGAAATAGATGCTCGTTACAAGTATTTTGGGACTAATCATGTAAATGTGAAAGGTAATCTATTGTTAGGAATCATGTTAACTAAGTATTTTAAGGAAGAATTAAAATGGAACGCGGTTTTTTAAATAAAGATATCATATGTGCCCCCATGACTAGGGTTAGTGATGCTGATTTAGCTATAGCAATAGATAAAGCAGGAGGAGTAGGAAGTATTTCTTCTGCAGGATTTAGTAACTCTTGGCTAAAAAAAGAATTATCTAAGTTTACCAAAGAAAGAAAGCACAATAATGTAGTAGTGTCTCTTTCAGATAATATACGAGAACCTGAGTGCCAAAACATAATTAGGATATTTAAACCAAAATATGTAGTATTATTAGATGAAGAAACTAAATATGATAAACATATTAGAAGTTCACTACTTAACTTAGGGGTTAGAGTAATCATTAGAATAAGTACTCTTAGCGGAGTAGAAACTTTTCCCCCACCTGATTACTACACAATAAAAGGTATTGACAGTGCAGGACGTTTTAATAAAGACTTGCCTATTTTAGATTTATTAAAATTATTCAAAGATAGATACCCAGATTTTCCTGTTATCTGTACTGGGGGGTTGTATACAAAAGAAGCAATACAGGAGTGTTTTAATCACGGAGCTTCGGCTATAGAAGTAGGAACTCCTTTTGCTATTAGTGAAGAGTCTAATATTGATATAAAAACTAAGATGTCTATAATAACTAAACCTTCTGTTAAGATAATGGATAACTCAGGGTATGAAAGAAGAGTTCATAGTCCTAATTCCCAATACAATCTTGGAGAAGGAGTCTCTGGAAACTTAGATGCCGGACACGTCTATATAGGAAGCAAAATTAATGAGCTACCTAAAAAAATAAGATTTGTACAAGAAATAATGAATGATTTGTTGCCTATAGGTTAAATTTATTATATAATAAATATAATTAGAAAAGGAATTAAACATGACAGAAAACAAAGAGTCGGGTGGTTACAATCCGACAGTAATTCCATTTCAAAAGGACGAAATAACTAGTAATGTCATTAGTGTAGCATTTGACTCCTCTAGTAATTTTATTGTTTTGGAGGGAAATTTATCAGACGGGTGGGAAGCTTATGGAATTTTTTCTACTTTTGAAGATGCAGCAGCTTATGCTGATACACTACACGAAATGGCGTGGATAATGGAGTTAAAAAGTGCAGAAACACCTAAAAAACCTAACCTTGCTTAACAAAGATGTAAATTTTTATGTTCCTTCTGCAGCAGCAGATAGTATAGTTGAGTTAGGAAGGGTTATTAAAAATAACCAAGAGGACTTAGTTGTTCGCAGTTACGTGGACGGAGAAAAGTACAATATCTATGTTTCAGATATTGTTGGCTTTAAAAATAAAGGAATAAACAAAATATGGCAAATTCAAATTTCAATCCGAAAAAACATATCAACGCTGTTCAAGAAGAAATAATTGAAATTCTAGAAGAATATGGTAACACTGAAAAAGAGCGCATGGCAGTAGCTTCAGCTTTTTTAGGAGTGGTTATCCCTATGTATGAAGATTCTTTAGGAACTGAGAGGACTGCTGTTATGATGTACAAAGTAGCAGATGAACTAGCTGTGAGAGTTCCTAGCAAAGTTACTATACCTACTACAAATTTTTCTTCTAGAAAATTTAGACAAAAATCTAGTAACAAAAAAAGAAAAACATGAAGATAGGAATTATGCAACCCTATGTATTTCCATACCTAGGGTATTTTCAGTTGTACAATGCAGTAGACTTGTTTATATCTTTAGAGGATGTAAATTATATTAAAAAAGGTTGGATTAATCGTAATAAAATTATGGTGAACGACAAGCCTAGTTACATTACTTTTCCAGTTAAAAATGCGAGTCAAAACAGACTTATTAATCAGCACTATATAGATTGGAGAGGTAATTGGCCTGAGAAAATGTTAAAAACAATTAAACATTCTTATGGCAGAGAAACTTATTTTGATGAAGTATATCCAGTAATAGAAGATCTTTTTAGGAGACAGGGAGAAGATTGTATAGCCGCTTTTGCTATGGTAGCTCTAACACACTTAGGTGATTTATTAGGAATTAAAACAGAAACTCAATGGTCTTTGCGATATGCAAAAGATGGACTAAAAGGACAAGACCGTTTGATAGATATTTGTAAACAATCAGGGGCAACTACTTATGTAAATGCTATTGGGGGTATGGAAATGTATGACCAAGAATCTTTTGGTGATATAGATTTACGATTTATACAAAGATTAGACGAAGAAAATAATTTATCAATTATTGATATTTTAATGAGAAGAGGTTGGGATGAAACCTCTAAATTATTAAATCAATATGAGTTAATAGAAGGAAAGTGAGAATGTACGGAAAAGAATATGAAAAAGCAAAAGAAGCCTTAGAAGGAAAACGAGATGACGTATATCCAATAAGAGAAGACGTACCCGCTGATCTTTGGGGTAAACCTGTAGCTAAAGATCCAGACAAATGGGCGGTGGATGCTTCAGTAAACAAAAATGAAGCATTATCAAAAGTAGGAGATTATGAGGATAGTAATCCTCGTTTTCACATGGCTACAGGTGCTGGGTATGATGATTTTCATCCAAACCTAGCTAAAGAAAAAGACGAGGCTATTGATTTGAGTTATGAAAAAGCAACTTCTAGATACCCAGAAGAACTAACTGTGCTAGGAAAATATGAAGAACGTGAAATGCAAGCAAATAAGCAAAGTGATAATGTTGATTTAAAATACACAGGATATGTTCCTGACTATAAATTTAACGAAGCAGATATTCTAGATGAAATACAAGACTATATTGATGCTACATATGAAGGACACTATAACAGAAATAAGTTTCAAGCAACAGAGTTTATTTTAGATTCAGGGCATGGGACAGGTTTTTGTGTAGGAAATATAATGAAGTATGCACAGAGATATGGTAAAAAAGGAACCCATAGTGACGCAAGAAAAGACTTGCTTAAAATAGTTCATTATGCTATAATAGCTTTACATAATCATGATGAAGAAAATGGATACTAGAATACAAAATATTTTAGGTCGAGAGATAGACCGACAAGAAAATACTATTGAACTTATTGCAAGTGAGAACTTCGCAAGCGAAGCAGTAATGCAGCTTGCAGGTAGTGTATTTACAAACAAGTATGCAGAAGGATATCCTGGTAAAAGATACTACAATGGTTGTGAGCATATGGACTCTATAGAGCAGCTTGCTATAGACCAGTTAAAAGAGATATATGGTTGTGAGTTTGCAAATGTACAGCCTCATTGTGGTGCAAATGCTAATACAGCAATATACCTCGCGTTTCTTAAGCCCGGAGATAAAATACTTGGAATGGACCTTGCTAGTGGTGGACACTTAAGCCACGGCGCTCCTGTAAATATATCAGGAAAAGTATACGAAGCACACCATTATGGTGTCGATGAAAAAGGTTGGTTAGATTATTCTGCAATAATGGCACAGGCAAAAGAAGTAAAACCTAAGATGATCATAGCAGGTGCTAGTGCATATCCTAGAGCAATAGATTTTAATATGTTTAGAGATATAGCAGACTCAGTAGGAGCCTACTTATTAGTTGATATGGCACACTACTCAGGACTTATTGCTGGTAATGCTTACCCAAGTCCTTTGTATTATGCAGACTTTGTAACAAGCACAACACACAAAACATTAAGAGGCCCAAGAGGTGGAATAATTCTATGGAATAATAAAGACTATACCAAAAAGATTAATAGCGCAATATTCCCCGGCACTCAAGGAGGTCCTTTGATGAATATTATTGCCGCAAAAGCTCAGGCTTTTATTGAGGCAAATACTAATGAATTTAAAGAATACTCACAACAGATTGTTTTTAATGCAAAAGCAATGGCAAAAGTATTTAAAGAAAGAGACTTTAAATTACTAACAGACGGAACTGATAGTCATATATTGTTATTGGATTTAAGTGATAGCGAGTGGTCAGGTAAAGAAGCCGCAAACTTACTAGAGGCAAACGGTATTACGGTAAACAAAAACGGAGTGCCAAACGACCCAAGATCATTTGTAGAAACAAGTGGTATTAGAATAGGCACTGCTGCAGAAACAAGCAGGGGATTATTAGAAGAAGACTTTAGAGAGATTGCTAATAAAATATGTAATCTATTAAAAGGATGATGTATAATGACTTGTAGACAAAAAAGAGTTAAGAAGACCCTTGATATTACAGAAATACAACCCGATAAAAGAGTTTGGGAATACGATGGTGATGGAACTAAGATTTATAAATTAGATCAAGGTTATCCACAAAAAACACATTATCCAAGAGATGATGACGATTTTATAGGAGTTTATCATCCTGTTCCTAGTGAAGCACCTGAGCATTGGAGAAAAGCACACTATGCAAATCTTGCTATGGAAAGGGCGCAAGACCCTTGGTTCAAAGAATATTGGAAAAGAGTAAGAGATTATTGTAAAAGGCAGTTAACTTAATGGAAGATGACAAACTTATAGAGTTACAAAAAGACCTCTACACAGTAATTGAAAAATATATACTACCAGACGATGACATGCAGTCTTTGTTGTTAACCTCTGGAGTATTATTAAAAACAGCAATACAGTTGTATACTGTAGGGCTAGTAGATGATAGAGAGGTAGAAAAAATATTAGAATTTGCTAAAGAAAGCATACAACCTCTAAGAGAAACAACAACAGAAATGATAGGCGAAAGGACCCTACACTAAAATGGCAAAAGTAGTAATATTTGGGACTAAAGATACTGCGCAGCTAGCAAACTATTATATAGAGAGGGATACAGAACATGAAGTAGTAGCTTTTACTGTTCATCATACTGTAATTCCCAATGGTGCGTTATTTTGTGGTAAACCTGTAGTTCCTTGGGAAGAAGTTGAAAATGCTTATACCCCAAGAGAAAATAAATTGTTTGTTCCCATGACGGGAAGAGAGATGAACAAAATTAGAGAAAAACTGTACTGGGAAGGTAAAACAAAAGGGTATGAATATATTTCTTATGTTAGTCCTCATGCAAGTGTTTGTGATAATGAAATAGGAGAAAACTGTTTTATTCAAGAAGATAATACTTTACAACCTTTTACTAAAATAGGCAATAATGTGGTTATGTGGGCAGGTAATCATATTGGGCATCATGGGATAATTCGTGATCACGTTTTCTTTACCAGCCACGTAGTTCTTAGTGGTCATTGTGATGTTGGAGCTTTTAGCTGGTTTGGAGTCAATTCAACTATTAGAGACGGACTCACAATCGGAGAAGGAACCTTTGTAGCAGCGGGAGCTTTAGTTACAAAAAATACTACTCAATGGAGAGGGCAACTAGGTGCTCCTTCAAGAGAGTTTAAAGATTCTTTGGAGTTAAATCCTTGAGTTGGAAACCCGTAACTATAATACAAACAGCGGAGGGTAAAAATCAATGTCCAGTAGTGGATACTAATAACGAAGGATTTTGGAGAATATATTATTCTCACAGAGATGAAAACAAATACAGCCATACTTCTTACATAGATGTAGAAGCAGGTAAGCCTGAGAAACTCATTCAAAAAAGCCAAACACCTGTTTTATCTCCTGGAAAAGCTGGAGAAGTTGACACTTCTGGTGCGATGGCTACTTCAATTCTCACAATGAATGATAGTTTAAAATATATGTATTACATTGGGTGGACACAAAGAAAAGACGTTCCATATTATAATACCACTTGTTTAGCTGTGTCAGAAGATGGAAACACTTGGAACAAGGTTGGTCCTATTTTATCTCCTTGTATACATGATTCGGGGTATTCTGGTACATTTTATCCTATATTAAACAAGTCAAAAACAGAATATACAGCTTTATATCTGTCGTGTTTTGAGTGGATAGACGGAGATCCTAGATATAATTTAAAAAGAGCTATATCAAAAGATGGAGTTAATTGGACTAAGACATTAGATGTTGCTATAGATATTACACCAGAAGAAGGTGGTGTTTCTCAAGCATCTATTCTCTATAACTCTATGCAAGGAGTGTATCAACTGTGGTATTCAGTTAGAGATAAATATGACTTCAGAACAAACCCTAAACACTCTTACAGAATTAGATACGCTGAATCTCTTGATTTGATTAATTGGACTAAAGTACAAGATAGCATATATGACATAAATCCTGGCTTACAAAATTTTATAGATTTTGATGAAGTAATGTGTGCATATCCTTGTGTAGTTAAACATGAAGATACACTATTTATGTTTTATAATGGTAACGGGTTCGGTAATACAGGAATAGGAGTTCTTAGATGGGAATAGTTTTAGATAGTATTAATAGGGCTGATAAGTCTGAAATTTTTAAAAATAATGGATTTATAGTAGAAAGAGACTTTTTGGACAAAAACTATCTTCTAGAAATGTTAGAAGTAATGCAAAAAGTATTCTCTATTCAAATTGAAGAATTATTGCCGTTTCAAGAAAATCTAGATGATGGTATGAAAGCATTATTTCATCAAGATTATAGAGTATTTAAAAATTGTGGAAAACAAGTTCAACATTTAGTTGATGTTTGGAAGTTAGGGGTCTCTCACACTCTTTTAACTTATCTTACAAAAGTGTGTGAAATGCGTTTTCCAAATATTTGTACTAGACCTGTGGTTATGTTTAATAATAGAAGTTTAGCTACAAATGATGTATATCACACAGTTCCGTTTCATCAAGATGCTAAATCTATGGATGGATCAGATAACGCAGTTGTTGTTTGGATTCCACTACAACAAACTAATCATAATTTAGGACCCTTACAAGTTATTCCTTCAAGCCATAAAAGAGGTGTTATTGCTGATGAAATTGATGATTTTGGTTTCGGATATGTAAATCCAGATTTATATGATGATGACGATATTTTAAATTTACCTTGTTCTTTAGGTGATGTTATATTTTTTGATTCTAAACTAATACACGGGTCAGGGATAAACCAATCTACCCACACTAGGTGGTCTTGTCAATTTAGATATAACGACTTATTAGATACTTCTTTTATTAAAAAAGGGTATCCAAACCCCTATTTATATAAACCAGTGAAAGATGATTACTAATGGAAAAACCAATTCAAGTTTATTTTAGAACAGTAGAAAGACAAAAACCTAACATGATAGGAAGACCTGAGTGGTTTTCTTATGAAAAGTGTTGGGATAATTTACTTAGGACAGTTAATTCTGAGTTAGTGGATATAAATGTAATTATAGATACAGAAAAAGAAAGAAATAATGCCTTAACGAATGAAATGGCTCATAGAGTAGAAATGATTAACTCTAAAGAAAGATTAGATTCTTTACTAAAAGATTACAACGACGAAAACATATCTCCTGTATTTTATAAAGACAGAGACCCCGAAACAGGTAAAGAATATGAAAAACGAGAAGAACCCCCTGACAGAGAAAAAGCATCTGGACAAATTCTTTATGAGGTTATACAAGAAGATAACTTATCTGATAATCAAATAGTTTATATTATTGAAGATGATTATTTACACCTGCCCCAATGGGGAGAAATTATTATGGATTTCTATCAAAAACATGGAGGGTTACATTATATATCTTTATATGATCATGGAGACAAATATACACAAAGATACTCTGGACTAGTTTCTAATATATTTTTATCTGGAGCTATGCATTGGAGAACTATTCCTTCTACTTGTGGAACATGGGCGGCCCCTGCTTTAGCACTAAAAGAAGATTATGATATACATCATGGTAGATTAGGAGATCATAATAAATGGATGAAGTTACAAGAGAAAAATAGAGCAATAGTAAGTTGTATCCCAGGTAGGGCAACACACTGTATGGAGGGATTTACCTCTCCTTTTATTGATTGGAGCGTTGTATGAAGATACTAATTACTGGAGGTGCTGGTTTTATAGGATCTCATTTAGTAGACTATTTTGTAGATAACTATCCTCAATATGAAGTCATAGTTTTGGACAATATGAGCTATGCTGCTAACTTTGATAATATTAAACATCACCTTGAAAATAAACGTATTAATTTTATTCTTGGAGATGTAGCTAATTATAGTTTGTATTCAAAAATACTGCCGGGAGTTAACTTAGTTATACATACAGCTGCTGAAAGTCATGTGGATAATTCTTTTTTTGACCCTTGGAGATTTGTAAAAACTAATGTAGAGGGTACACAACTATTATTACAAGCTTGTAAAGAATTTGGTATTGATAAAATAATTCATTTTAGTACTGATGAAGTGTATGGTGATACAGAGAATATTGCTTTTACAGAAGAATCTGCTTTGAATCCTACCAATCCATATTCTGCTTCAAAAGCTGCAGCAGATATGATTATTGCTTCATATAGAAAGTCTTTTAATTTAGATATTTCTGTAGTTAGGCCTAACAACGTGTTTGGTACTAGGCAACATTGGGAAAAATTAATCCCAACTTGTGTTTTACATTTAAAACAAGATAAAAAAATTCCTATACATGGAAATGGTAGTAATAAAAGATCGTATCTATATATAGAAGATCTATGTAAAGCTATTGATATCATAAGAACTTCTGGAGGGGTTAACTCGACTTTTAATATTGGTTGTAATTTTGAATATAAGGTAACAGATGTGGCTAAGATAATGTGTGAAGCAGCTAAAGTAGATTACGCAGATAATATAGAATTTGTAAAAGACAGAGCTTATAACGACACTAGATATCTTATTTCTCTTGCTAAATTAGCAAAACTAGGTTGGAGAGCAGAAACTAAATTAGAACACTGCCAACACCTATTGTTTGATTGGTATTATAAACAACGCGCTCCTTTTGCACATGGATGGTTTAAAAATGATTAAAATTTTAGTAGTAGCTATTATGTCAACAATGACTCCTTTAGAAGATGATACTTATGTATTTACAGAACCTTATTTTGAATCTGTACCAGAGTGTATTGCATATATTAACTTAAATATTGCTCATATTAATACGCACTTAGAAAGTAAATTTGGAAGTGAAAGACCATTAAAGAACCTTTATTGTGTACCAGAAAAAAACTTAAAAAAATATCTTGAAGAAATAACTATATGACATTACCTTTTGTAAAATGTGATTATCCATCTAACGATGGATTTATGGGTGAGTTTAAGAAAATATTAGAAGGAGGGCCTTGGACTAATAACGGCTCTTACTTACAACTATTTGAAAAAGAATTAGAAAAATTACTAGATACTAATGTAGCTGTATTTAATAATGGAGAGACAGCTTTATTTGCTATGTTATCTTCATTAGGAATTAAAGATAAGTATATAATTGTACCAAGTTACACTTTTGTTGGAACTGTTGCAGCTATTATATGGTCTGGTAATTATCCCTTATTTTGTGATATTAAATCTACAACATATCCACTGATAAATCCTGCAAGAGTGCAAGATTTATTAGAAGAAGATATAGCTTGTTATAAAAATATAGGAGCAATACTAGGTGTAGATTTGTATGGACTTCCTTGCGATTATGCTGCACTAAATAAATTAGGATTTGAATTTAGAGTTCCTGTCTTAATTGATTCAGCGCAATCGTTTGGAACATTCTTAAAAGGTAAATTAGTCGGTAGCCAGTGTGAAGCACACACTTTTAGTTTTCATACTACTAAAGCATTTCATACTTTAGAAGGAGGAGCAATCGCTTCTCCAGATGAATACTTAATAGAAAAAGTGAAACGAATAAGAAATTTTGGTATTAACCCTCATAATAGAACTGAGTGTTCAGAAGTCGGTCTTAATGGTAAGATGAATGAGGTACAGGCTTTAATAGGGGTGCATAAAATACAAGATGCTAGAGCAACTTTTACTCGTAAAAAAGAGTTATTTTCTTATTATTTAGGTCAATTAAAACATCACAATATCAATACTTTAACGCCCCCTAAATATTCAAACCCTATGATGAATTTTATACCGATATTCGTAAATAATAGAGATGAATTGTATGAAAATTTAATAGAACAAGGGATTACAGTAACTAAGTATTGGGACGTACCTGTTCATCGTATGTCAGCATATGAAGATTTTTGTCCAAGAGGATTAGAATTACCAGTAACCGATAAAGTAGCAAAAAAAGCATTAGCGTTACCTTTTTATAATACAATGAGAAAAAAAGATATAGATTACATAGTGGAGAAAATATATGGAACTGTTGTTTAGTATCGTCGTCGCGATTTTTTTGTTCGTAGTGTTCATTTTACCTATTGGACTTTTCGCGAGCCGTGTTACGAGAAACCTATTCGATGACTAGGTATGCAAAAAGTGCATAGCTGTTATGAAACGAACATTGTTATTTTGCAATGCAACAAAAATGCAACTGGACAGGTGGAGTCTTTTGTGGTATAATCTATTTAACAATAAGACTTCAACTTTTGTTGTTTTATTGTAAAATTTTAAAAGGAGAATTAAATAGAATGAATACACGAATAGATTGTCGAGGGCATAGTTTTGATATAGCCCCTGTTGCGGAACGAATGTGGGCTAATGTTTCTAAGGTTTTTACCAAGCTTGGACATTACTTTGCAGTAGTCGGACAAAAGAGAGCTAATAGTGAATTAAGAAGAATGGGCTATTTGAATAAAGATGGTAGCTTTAATGAAGTTAAATTTGGTTTTCATAGGTGGGGTGCGTAATGATTTTTGATAGATTACTTAACCGCCTAAGAAATTGTTACCTAATGAATGAGATTGCAACTTCTATGTCAGACATTAGACCAATGACGGACAAACAAAAAGCAAAAATCATACAACTTTTATCACACAAACGATTTATCAGTTAAAAAATAAATATTAAGACTTACGATGCCCGCCATAAACTACGATTTTACAAAATTTCCAATATACAAAAACATAAAAATCGAAGATACAATTATTCCCACAACAGATGATGCTGCGTGGGAATTCTTTTCTTCGGACAGATGGCTATACAATAAATTAGATTTAGCAGAAATAAATGGTATTCCTTGTGGACCTGCTGGTATATATCCTACAGAATATCCTGTTATAGTTAGGCCTATAATTAACTTAATGGGTGGAGGATACGGGAGTAGAAAAGTTAATAACGATGAAGAGTTAGAAAAATATTTGCTCCCAGGTTATTTTTGGATGAAATGGTTAAATGGTAAACATCTGTCGTATGATATAATTGTAAAAGACGGCAACCCAGTCTGGATAGAAATCTTTGAAGGTCATGAATTACGAGATGGAATGTTTGACTATTGGGAAACTATTTCTTCAGAGGTACCAAGTAGTCAAATTTCTAATATAATAAATTGGACAACTAGTCATCTTCCTGAGTATACTGGATGTCTGTGCTGCGAAACAATCGACAATAAAATGATTGAAGCGCATCTACGTATGGGCGATATTGATAGGTTTATGAATTTAAAACTTATGCAAAATATTGTTAATATATATAGAGGAAAAGAATGGCGATATGAGGAAGAACATAAAAAGTTCTTCCTTTTTGCTCTCTTTGCCCCGCACAGCCAAGACATAGTTTTTCCTTCTAAAATACTTAGAGAAGTAAAACATGAAGCAACTTTTTTTCAAATAGACGAGACAGACGAAGCTAACCCTCCGTCTGGAAAAAGAATCGCTGTTCTTGGCTCCTATGATAAAGAATTGTGTATCTCTCTGAGAAATCTTCTTATAGACAGTGCGCAACCACCTATTGTAGATGAGTATGTTGCAACTCTTCTAGGGCGTAAAATTATTTAGCTCTTGTCAAAACGTAAAACTTTTGGTAATATATTAAATAAGTTGAACAATATACGAGGAGAAATGTATATGACGGTCTTAACCGATTCGCCGCGCAAGTCCAAACCAACTATAGATTATAGGCATTATGCTAAACAAAGAATGGCAATGAGAAAAAATCTACATTGGCCTACACATTGTTGGGATGGAACTAAACTGCGCAAACTGCATCTTCGAGATTACTTAAAGTTTTTTAAAATTTTAATTCTTGAAGGCGCCGAAGGGATTAAAAATCCTAAAAAAGAATGGAAGAGATAATGAATGAAATTTCTATCCAAATAGAAAAGGCACTTGATAAGGGTAAAAAAGGCTACTCTGTAGTTGATTATACCATGTATCAGGTGCCTTCTTCTTCTAGAAATATGGTTGAACAAATCTATAAACAAAAAATAGAGGATATGGTTTATGCAAGAAACACATACAATAAACGAAGAGCAGCTAAGACAAGCACTCGCTCAGTATCTGTACGATCAAGAACAAACTGAAATAACTGATGGAACTATGGAAATCACTATATTTGATGATAATTCATTGGAAATTACTTTATATGATGATGTACAGGTTCACTAATGAGTACTTATGTAGTATCCGAATCAAATGTTAAAGACACTTGGCAAATCGCTAAATTTAGTGATTATAAAGATGCTGATTCGGTTTTTAATGTTAGCAAAAGAGGACGAACGTATCATTGTGATTGTCCAGGGTTTTGGAGACAAAAAGATAAATCCGAACACAAGCATATTAGAATTGTAAAGTTTTGGAAAGAGGAGTTAGAACAACCTACGGGTATGGCTCTTTGGTTTGAAGACGAAGAGATTGAATACAATCAATTTATAAAGAGCAATTCTTTTTTGGAAGAATTTTTTCTCTTGCCGAATGGTTAAATTTTCGGTATTATATAAAAATGTTGAGCGATAAAGTTCAGCACAACCAACAACTAAACACTTCTAGATGAGATATTGAATCACTGCTTGGAAGTGTTTATGAAGACGGAAGACGAGTCAGTCGACCTCTTGCTCCGACCCAGTGAGGTCGGCAACGAGTATCCTAGTCGGAGAGCACTCGGTCAATACTCGTCTTCCACTCTGTCGAACCTCCGAGACATTAAAACAGGAGTCCTATTAGAAAGATTATACTTTCGTGAATAGGCGTTGGGTCATTTATCACGTTAGATGACAGGTTAGAGTTACCCCCAGGGATTCATTTGAAATGATAGAGCACACCGATGTTCCTGATTTCATTGAACATAATCCTTCCTAAAAAACTCATTTTATTCTTGCTAAGAAGTTATTTTTTAGCTATAATGAATATAGAAATTGAGGAAAGAAACAAACAGAGAAACAAAAGCCTCAGAACGTCGTATATCGCGACG
>Ga0114932_10000522_pt1 | contig 45666 bp, 51 predicted proteins | sample 2SBtaG_2_FD_87286 | JGI IMG/M metagenome (GOLD analysis project Ga0114932, IMG submission 87286) | Deep subsurface microbial communities from Kolumbo volcano to uncover new lineages of life (NeLLi) - 2SBTROV12_ACTIVE470 metaG | ecosystem: Environmental > Aquatic > Marine > Volcanic ...
CAAATAATTGTTTTTTAAAAAATATAGAAAATGTTGCAAACTTATAGGTAGTGCTAAAGACAAATGCTAAACTAACTCCTGATAATATTAGAATTAATCCTAAACTAACCCAGTCGAAATAACATAAGAATCGTTTGTTAACAAACATAAGCTACTACTACTTTATGCCACATTTTTTTAATATTTTATTGATGATAATCATAAGTGCTCCATCTCCCATAACATTAGCAGCTGTGCCGAATGCATCCTGTAGAAGATAGAGTGTTGTAATGATACTTACCATTGCGTCATTAAATCCAAATATTGATTTTAAAATAGGAATCATAACAATAATGCCACCACCCGGTACACCAGACACTGCAAGCATTGTCAGGCAGAAATATACAATAAATGTACAAAAAGCAGTAAGAGATGGAATATTACCTGTGAATAAAAATAAGGTTGTTAAAGCAAGAACTGGTGTGCTAATTGAGTCCCCAAGTAAATGAACATTTGCCAAAATTGGTGTTGCAATATTTGCAAGAGGGCGATTGCCTGTATTTTTATCAGCACATTTTATGGTAACAGGTATTGCTGCAGTGCTAGACATTGTGCCAAAGGCTGTCAGGTATGATGGAATAGAATTTTTAATGTACTGTATTGCTTTTTGCAGATGAAATTGACTTGCAAGAAAGTAGATTAAAAAAATGACAACAATATGCATGCCAAAGATCAGGGTAAATGTTTTGCCATATGATTGAAACAATTGTAGAAACACACCTTTATGATAAATTTCAAGTAAAAATCCAAGCACATAGATAGGCAAGATTGGAATAAATAAATTATTCACAATCCATTCAATGCTTTGTTTAAATCTTAAGATTGATTGCTCTATAGATGGAGCATTGATGAATGTTAAAAGTAGTCCAATACCAACTGCACATAGCATAGCATGTTCGGATTTAATAATGCGTGGCAAGGTAAATATCCATAGAGGAATGACTGATATATCATTAGTCAGATGTTCAATGACTACTTTGTTGGTTAGGCTGGATAAAATTGATGTGCTTACAAAGTAGGAAAACAAAGAGATCGTAGCATTTGATAGCAAAACGCAACTGACAAGAATTCCAATTACTGCAGGGGCATTTTTTTTAAAAGACAAAACTCCTGCTCCTACAAATGAGAACACAATAAATGGTAGTAAAAATCCAAGACACTCTTTAAAGGTTAAACTGATTGAATAAAAAAATTCGATCATATACAGCGGTAGTAATGATCCAAAACCAATGACAAAACCAAGAACAATAAGTAGCTGGATAGGAAGTGATACTTTGTGAAGCATACATTACTTTCAGGAATAAAATAAATTCAAATATATTGTAAAAAAGTATAAGTCATGGGTTTGGTTTGTAAAGTTGCAGATAGATAAATATTAAGAATCCCGCTCAATAGAGTTTTCTTGGCGAACTGAATTTGGAATTTTATGGGCAAGTTCATCAAACTTCATTCTAGCTTTATCGTAATTTGCTTTTGCTTGATGAAATTTATGGCTTATTTGTTGTGCTTGATGTTCTGTTATGATATCTCCCGATTCAAACAAGTCATTAAATTGTTGTTTCGCATTTAGATATTCCTTTTTGGACTCATTGCGTTCTTGTTTAAGTTCTTGAGCACGATTAATGATATATTTTTGTAGATTATCAGAGAGATCATCAAATTTGATTTGTTTTATAGTTCCAATGCTAAATTTTACATGTTCATAGAAAGTTGCTTTTTGTGAATAGAGATTTTGCTTTTCAGGGTCATGAGCTTTTTTTGCAAGGTTTAAAAATATTTTTTGAATTGTTTCAAAATCATTTGATTCTGCAGCAAGTGTCATTTGCTCCATTAAGTTTTTTTGATGATCCTGTGTAAGTGTAATTTGAATATCGTATATAACTGCTTTTGAAAGAGTTTCTGGATCAATACTTTCACAGTACGTATAAGTATTGGCTATATCACAAGGAATATACCTGTCTGGAATAGTTTGTAATTGGCTGCTAAATAAAAAAACAATTACTATTTTGACTTGGTTATTCATTTTAAATTTTATGTTGCTGTCGAGTTTTATGAGGTATTTTGGAAGAGAAATGTTCAAACTTTACTTTTGCTTTCTGATAAGCATCTTTGGTTGTTTCAAACCTATGTGACATATGTTGTATTTGACCTTCTGTTGGAAGTTTTTCGTTGTCTGAGGGTTCAAATAAAGAATTATATTGTTGTGCAGCATCAAGATGCTCTTTTTCAAGGTCATCGTGTTGTTTTTTGAGCGCTTGGGCATGCTGTACTATGTGTTTTTGTATATGTTCTGGCATATTGTCAAATTTAACTTCTTTCATTGTTCCTCTGCTGAATTTCACTGGTTTATAAAATTCAGCTTGTTGTAAATATATGTTTTGTTTTTTTGGGTCAGCTGTTTTTTCTGCAAGGTGTGAGAGTATTTTATGAGTTGTGTCAAAGTCACTTTTATCGGCTGCTTGTTGTGCTTGATGTAGTAGGTGTGCTTCATGAACAGGGCTATCTACTAGATGACCTACGGTTGATGTAGATGAATTTGCTGTAGTTATAAGAGATTCATCTGTTTTCACTGGTAAGTCTGAGCTGTAAGAGTTGCTTATGTATAGAGTACAAATGAGAAAGCTGGTTATTATTATTTTATAATTTTTCATTGATCCCTCCATTATTATTATTATGACAAAGTGAAGGGTTTTAAATCAAGGGTTACGGCTTAATTGAACGAGATTATCCAATTGATCCATACGTTAAACCCAAAGGTCTTTTTGCAGATGGTCGCATTGTCGTAAACATACCTCGTCTAGCTAGTTTCACTTTTGGAGGTAATGTTTTTTGTAGTTGCATTGCAAATCGTTGGACTTCTTCTGGTGAGAATGTTGGATGTTCGATCATGGTAGCAATTTCTTGAGGAGTATGGCCATTTTGTAATAGTTTTATGAGTGTTGGTTTCAACGTAACCATTTGCTGTCGTATTTGAATTGCTCTTTTACTTTCTTTTTCTGTAGTAGCACTTTCTTGTTCTTTGGCTGTAACAGATTTTGGATCAACTATTTGAAGCATAGCTTGCTTTGTTTTGCCAGCAGGAAGCTCATGAGCTAAGCTTTGAGCGGTTTTTGCTCTCTTATTTATTTTTATATTAGTGTCTGCTCCTGCTTGTACTAATATATGTGCAATGTCTGTTCTTCCTTGTCCGACTGCGATATGCAGAGCTGTGTTTCCTTGGGTATCTTCATGGTTTGGATTAGCTCCTTGTGCAAGAAGTTGTTTAACTTGTTCTAGGTTACCTTCTTGTACTGCTTGACGTAAATTTAAGCTTTAAGAGCGGTCTTGTTTATTGACTTGTTTGATCATTCCTTGAGCTTTTTTTTGATATTCAGGATCGCTGCCTGCTAATTTTTTTAGAAATGATGAAGCTCGTACAGGGTTGAGTATGTCAATAACTTCTGAGGACCAATTTCTATTATTAAATCCTGGAGCTGTGCCAAAGATAAGTTCTGCTAAATTGTTAGGATGTCCAAATTGGTATAAGACGTACTCTTTTTGTACTTGATCAAACCATGCTTTTTCTTGAGCAATATGCTTGGCCATTTCAGGATTTTCTTGTAATAATTCATCAAAATCAGGAACTTCAAAATGTTTTTTGAACTCATCTTCATCTTCACTTTTCATTTGTTGCTAATTTTGCTCATGCCATTCGCGATTGATTCTTGTTATATTTAGCTCTGGGTGCATATAACCATCAATGAGAGCAGTCATTTTTTTAGATATGTCAGGGTTTAGAGAAGCAAGGTGTTGAGTTATTTCTAAGGGTGTTTCGTTAAAGACTCCACTTCTATGGTGAGTTGCAGCACCATGTTCAAGTAAAAGCTGGGCTGAGGCAGTATCTTGCAGCATTATAGAAGAGTGAAGAGGTTGACCAAGGTATTGAATACTTCCTCTTGTGATAATACTATTTGGATCAGCTCCTTGCTCAAGAGCTTCTTGCACTTTTTGAGAATCTTTTGCATGAACAGCTTCGTGAAGTTGGAGATTGAGTTTATGTTGTCGTTGTTCTGCTTGTTCTGCTTGTTTTGCTTGATAGGAGTCATATACACTTTTTCCTATCTCGTGTGCTCTTGATCCTAATATTTTTGCAGTATCATACAATATTCCTAATCGACCAGTAGAATCCATTGTCCGAAGATATGGATGTTCTTCCATAGAAAAGATATTGCTTGAAAATATATTGATGAATATGTAAACAAATAAGATATTTTTACTACTTTTCATTGATTCCTCCATTATTATTATTATGACAGAGTGGAGGATTTTAAATCAAGAGTTTATCTTATCTGATGCCTATTTTTTTCAAAATATTGTTGATGATGATTATGAGGGCTCCATCACCCATAACATTCGTTCCTGTGCCAAGGCCATCTTGGAGTAGGTGCAGGGTAATCATGATGCTGATCATAGCATCATTAAAGCCTAAGATGGACTTGAGGATTGGTATCATGACGATCATGCCACCACCTGGTATGCCAGATGCTGCAAGCATGGTCAGTGAAAAATAGATGAAAAATTGTACAAACGTTGCAAATGCAGGAATCACTCCTTGAAATAGGAATAGGGTTACAACTGCAAGTATTGGTACGGTGATTGCATCACCAAAGAGGTGAATGTTTGCCAAGATGGGAGTAGCAATAGCTGATAGAGGTTTATTGCCAGTGTTTTTTTGAGCACATTTGATGGTGACTGGAATTGCTGCAGTACTAGACATGGTGCCAAATGCTGTCAAATATGAAGGTATTGCATTTTTGATATATTCCATTGCTTGATGCATGTGAAAGTTGCTTGCTATCAAGTAAACTAGATAGGTTAGTATAACTTGCAGTGTGATAATAAGTGCATAAGTTTTGCCATATGACTGGAATAATTCAAAGAATACCCCCTTGTGATGAACTTCAAGCAAAAATCCAAAAACATAGAGTGGTAGTACAGGAATAAACAGATTGTTGATGATCCATTCAATTATTTGTTTAAACCTTATGACTGCTTGTTCTGCAGCTGGAAGAGTGATCATTGAAAGCATAATTCCGGTAAAAAGGGCTAAAAATATTGCCCATTCTGGGACCATCACTCGTGGCAGCCATATTGTCCATAAAGGATTAATGCCGTTATGAGTAACAATATGTTGAATGACTACTTTATTGGTGATTTCATAGAGTACACTGTAGCATGCAAAGTATGAAAAAAGTGGCACGAGCAAGTTAGATGCAAAGACACAGCTGACAAGTACTGCGATAACAACAGGTGTATTTTTTTTAAAGCTGAGTACTCCTGCAGTAATAAATGCAAATACCATAAATGGCAGCATAAATCCTAAACATTCTTTTAGGCTTAAACTGATTGAGTAAAAAATCTCAATTGCATGTACTGGTAAGAAGTTGCCAAGTGTAATAACAGTTATGAGTACCAAGAGAAGTTGGATTGGTAGTGATGGTAACCATTTCATGAATTAGGACCTTTAAGACAAAAAAGTAAGAATAGCTATGTCTTAAAAAGTATAGAAAGCGAGCTGAAATTGTAAAGTTTTATAAAATACTTTGAGGGATAGGTAGACCAGTTACGTTTGCTGTGGGTGCTGCATCAGGTAGTTTAGCATATTTCTTGGTGCTGCTATCCCTAGAAGGATTTTGTCTATTCTTTTTCCATGCTCGATAGGGAGCTGCTATTTTTTCACCTAATTTAGAGAACCATTTTGTTGTTGCTTTCCAAGCACTTTGTAGACCATCCATGACTCGCTTTTTTATGGGTACAGGTTGTTGTTCTAGAATTTTTTTAACTTTTGAATTGAGGCCTTCTTGTTCTAAGGCTTTATCAATGGCTGTACGTGTTATATGTTCTGTATCCAGGAAAGATCTTATTGCTTTTGCATTTCCTTTTCTGACTGCGAGATCAAAGGGGGTGTCATCTTGGCTATTTCCTTGATTCAGAGCATCTTTAACACTTGGGACACTATCTTTGATAGGGGTAAGGTCGAAGGAAGGGGTATCGTGTTCTGCTCTGTTTGCAATGACATGGAGTGGATTCATGCCATAGTTATTTTTTTGAGTTAGGTCTATTGATTGTCCTTGTTCTTGAGCATATTTTACAACATCTACAAATTTGCTTGGATGATGGTGTGCTAAATGGTCTAATGTTATTTGATCAACGTGAGCTTTTCTAGCTATAAGTTGTTTTATCTGTTCTAGTGTTGATCTATGATCGGCAGCTGTTTTGTGTAATTCAGCTGTAATAGGATCTACATGTTCTGCAGGAGTGATCATGGTAGGTAATGTGCAAAGCATTATGAAATATATAATATTTTTATTCATAGTTTCACCTTTGTATTTTAATGAGATGGGCTATACGAATCCAGCTTGTCGACCTTTGGGTTGACCTTCTAGTCCTTTAAGTTTTCTTTGAACTTGCCAGTTGTCCCATCTTTTTTTAAGTTCCCACCATTTTGGTTGAACAGAGGCAGATGCACCTTCTGCAGTAACATCTTTAGATCTCCATGCTCGATAGCGCTCTCTTGCTTTGCCAGGCAAATCGGCAACCCACTTTTGAGCTGATGTAAGGCTACTTTTGACTTTGTCATATCGAGTATAATATTTCATACGCTCTTTGAGTGGTAAAGCATCAAGTAACATTTTTTTTATTGCAGGTGTGATTCCTTTGGTTTGAAGAGCTTTTTGAATGGTTTCATTAGTTACAGGAGTTCTGGTTTTATCTTGTTTGACTGGTCCGAAAACTGTATGATATTGGGTTGGTTTTTTTCTGCTTTCAAGAATTTGCTTTACCCAATAGGTATCATCTTCTTCAATTGATTTTTCAACTGCAAGGTCAAGTACAGTTTGTCCTTTGTTATTTTGAATGTTGGGATTTGCTCCGGCATCTATTAGAGCACTTCTAGTGAAAGCACGCGCATAGTGGAGTGGTGTATTGCCATCAGTATCTTGAGCATCAAGTTCAGCACCGCTTTGTTGGTGTTCTCGTATATCCTTTAGATGGAGACTACTATTATGTATTGCATCCATGTGTAAAGCTGTTTTGCCACCAACTACGTTTACTTGACCACCATGTTTACGTAATATTTCAACAGCTCGTTGGTTTCCTGCTTTCTGAGCAACCATTAAAGGAGTATTTCCATCAGCATCGTTGAGCATTAACATCTGCACCATCTTGTAGTAAACGCTCTATATGATAAGGATTTTCTGTATTTTTAGCTGCTATGTGTAGAGCGGTTTCGCCAGCATCATTTTTTGCATTAATATCAGCACCAAGCCTTACAAATTCTTCTGTTCTTATTGCTGTGGGATTTGCGGCAGCGATATGGAGTGGAGTGTTACCTTGAAGATCTTGTTGATTAACAGCTTTTCTGACAGATTCTTGGGCATATGCATCGCTTCCTTGCCCAGCTTGTAATTCATGGAGTTTTTTGCCATTTGTAACGTCACTTATTCCTGTTCTTATCTTGTAGTGACTTAAGGCATCGTTCATTGCCATTTCAGCTTCACGAGTTCCTGTTCTTGGAGCAACTTGTGCAGCAGTATGAAAAGGATTTGTTTCACGTGGTTCTTCTGCAGCATGTAAAAGATTGCTTACTATGCTTAGTAGACAAACAACATAGATAATATACTTCTTCATTACTTATTCTCCTTAATTGTTCAACTACTATTGGCTATAAAATAAATAAGAAAAGAAATGCAAGAGTTATAAAAAAAGGTGCCGATTAAGGCACCTAAATTTTATTAAGCTTCAGCTTGTAGTGTGTGACGTAGGTAGTTGCCAAAACTATTAATAGAACGGATTGGGTTGATAGTATCAAGTTTGTCATATGGAGCAAAGTGTGTAGATCCTGGTTGAGAGTTCCATTCTAAATAGCGATCTTTGTCATTTACATGGCCCCAGAAGTAACAACCTTTAACCGGTGCACCCAGATCGCGTGCAAGTTTACATGCATGTAGTGTCATATCAACAAACTCTTGTTTGACTGCAGGATCTTGAGAACTACATCCAGTTTCTACAATGTAGATTGGTTTGTTTGGGAATGCTTTGTGCATTTGCATGATAGATTCAAGTGCAGCTTCAGGATCTAGTTTACCTGAGCAATTATCACCCTTAGGCTCAAATCCATTAAAGTATAATGCTGGGTATACACTTAAAGCAAGAGCATCAAAGCTGTCTTGTTTTTCTTTAAATTCGTTAATGAACTTTTGATTGTACATTTTATGTGCAAAAAACTTCGCAATTCTTTCTTTCATTCCTGCAAATGTTGTTTTTGCATGGCTTGCTTTAAACGGTTTGTATTGGTGAGAAAGCATAGTTGTTAGTTTTGGATTTGCTTTTTTCATAGCAGTTGCTGCAAGTATTTGTGCTTGAACAATGTTTTTCAAGTACTGTGCTTGGTCTGCGCATCCAAATGGTGGAAGAGATTGTCTGCTTCCTGATCTAAATGCAAGAGCCATAGGCTGACTAATTGGACATGCATGTGTTACATTCGGATTTGCCTCAATAACTTGCGCACAATAATCAGCAAATTCTTGAGCATCTTCTGGGTTTTCAAATTGATTATCTTTATATTTTGCATAGTGTTGCATAAAGAGCATTGGATTTTTAAATCTTTGCCAGAATGAAGATTGTTCTTCTAGCTTTGCAGGATCAACTTTTCCATCAGCGTCTACAGCGTCAGCTTGTTCTACAGAAAGTCTGTAAGTAGGACGTGTACCATCTTGTACACCAAATTGATCAAATACACCAAGGTGTTCAGCTTGTGCAACCATAGCATCTTGATGATCTTTGCCAAATTCTGGAGTTTGTTTTGCAAGTTGTACTACATCATTGCTATGACAGTGAGGACATGCATTTAATTCTAGTTCTGTGTTTTTATTATTGTTCGACATAATGTTGAGAGTTTGATGCATGAGATCGCTGTCCATATCTCCTGAGAAAGTTTCAGGATTAGTTGTTACATGACAGCTTTGACATGCAACTGGCTTTGCAGCACGCAGAGCATACCAATATCTATCTTTGTGTGATAGCCAATCATGAGCTTTTTGTTCAGGAGTAATTTGTTTAAGCCAATTTCGAGCATTCATAGCTTTCTGCATAGCTTTTTGCATAGAGTGACGTACTCGTTCTGGTAGTACAGAGTTATTTGTTACTTTTGCTTGAGACATAGCAGTACCATAACTCAGAGCAAATCGATCATTTGGATCATTGTTTAGCTCATTATAGGTATCTTGTGCTTTTGGATATGGTCTTTGCATCATGCTTTGGTAAGCTGAAGCCCCTTTTGCATTATAGGCTAATTGCTCGTCTGTATTAACAAAATAGAGGTATGATGCTATTAAATTGCGATAAGTCTGTGTCTTTACTGGTTCTTTTGCACTGATATCTAGACCGCTTAGTCCCAATAGGGTGATCCAGAGTAACTTTCTTATATTTTTCATAGTTTAGTCCTTTGGTAGGGCCCTTTTTAATAGGCTGAGGAAATGACTGATTTGAGGTAGTTGCCATATGGGTTGATTGAGCTTATAGGGTTGTCTGGGTTGAGTGTTTCATAAAAACCAAAATTAGTTGACCCAGGGGCTTTGTTCCATTCTCGATAAAAGTTCATATCATTGGTTAATCCCCAGAAAAAGCATGTTTTAACAGGAATGTTCATGTCATGTGCTATACGACATACGTGTAGTGTCATATCAACAAAGCTTTTTTTATGTTCAGGATCGGTACTGTTGCATCCTGTTTCGACGATATAGATAGGTTTGTCTGGATATGTTTCGTGTACTTGCATGACGATGTTTATTGTTGCAATAGGGTCAATAATTCCAGAGCAATTATCTCCTACGATTGTTTTACCATCACAGTGAAGTCTTGGATAAATACTGAGGGCAATACCATCAAAAAGATCTTTTTGATCTTGAAATGTTTTAATAAATCGATGATTGTACATTTTATGAGCTATTGATGATGCAACTTTTTCAAGTATGTAGCGATAGTCAAAGAATCCATGCTTTGATGAAAATGGTTTCCATTGGTGTGATACGAGTACTTTGATATTTGGACGTACTTTTTTCATAGCAAGGGTTGCCTGCTTTTGAGCTTCGGCCAAATTATTTATGTATTCATATCGTTGTAAAGATGTTGAAAATGGAGGTTGCATGCTTCTTGGTACTCGTAGTGCAAATGACATAGGTTGATTGATCGGACATACATGGGTAATGGTAGGGCATGCTTTTATAATTTCTTGGCAGAGATGTGCAAACCAATCAATATCTTCTTTATTATCAAATAAGTATGGCTTTACTACAGGGTTGGTGCTGTGATGAATAAATACTAAAGGATTTTTTAACTTTTTAAGAAGCTTTGAAATGTTTGCAAGCTTTTGATAATCAATTTGATCAGAACCTTCTTTTAAAAGGTCGCTAATCTCAAGAGAAATTCGACATACTGGCAATTGTTCTTTGTTATCTAGTTGCTTGAATACGTTCAGGTTTTGAACTTGTTTAACAAGAGCGTCTTGGTGTTTGGGTGTAAAAGCAGGAAAGCTTTGAGGCTTGGTTGTAACATTATTGCTTGAACAATAGGGGCACTGTGTAATCGTGTATGCTTCATCTTGCATATTATCTGCTAGGTTCTGTAAAAGATGCTGCTGTGTTGTTTCATCAAGAGTATTGAGATTATCAAAAGAGATTTTTTTCTGACAGTTTTTGCAGTGTATTGCAGGAAGACTGGTCAAAGCATACCATTTTTGTTTTTGAAGCCAACGTAAAGGATTTTGTTTTTTTGAGGCTTCTTTGTATAACAGGCGTTGCATATGGCCAGGATTATAAATTGTAGGAGCAGTGTGATATTGTGTTTGCGATAGTCCAAAGCTTGGTCCAATCGTAAAAGGTTGTTTAGCACATGATGTTTGAAATGATTCCTTTGCAGCTGGATACTGATGAGGTTTTTTCATACATTGTTTTATTTCTTTGTAACACTTTTGAAGATTACGTTTTTTGTAATATTCATGTTTTAGTTTTTTACTATGTATGAGAGGACTTATCGTAATTAATAAAGTTGTATAAATGATAATTTTATAGTTCATAATTAATACACCGATGCAATTATTTCTTTAAAGTATTTTCCGTATGGAGTAATGCTTCCAGTTGGATTGTTTAGATTTAATGTTTCATAAAAACCAAAGTGTGTTGATCCTGGTGCTTTATTCCACTCTCTATAAAAATAAATATCATTTGTCAGACCCCAGAAAAAACATGTTTTGACAGGAATATTCATAGAAGATGCAACAGAGCAGACATGAAGGAGCATGTTAATAAACTCACGCTTTCTTTGTGGAACGGTACTGTTAAGTCCAGCTTCAACAATGTAGATTGGTTTATTTGGAAAAGCTTCATTCATTTTAACAATTGCTTCTAGAGATGCATGAGGATCAAGAATATCATCAGTGTTATCTCCAATAGGTTTTGCTATGTCAAAGTATAAAGCTCGATAAATACTTAAGGCGATACCGTCAAAGAATGATTCCTGTTGTTTGAAAATATCAACAAAGTCTTGATTGTATACTTTGCTTCCCATAGGAGTAATAATATAGTTTTCAGCGATGTACTGGTATCCCCAGTTTGTGTGCAAAGGCTTCATTGGTTTCCATTGGTGAGAGACAAGGACTTTGAGACGAGGATTTACTTGTTTCATTTTGATCGAAGCTTGTTTTTGTGCCTCTGCTACATTTTGTATAAATTGATTAACTCTTACTTTAAACAATTTTGCAGAGAATATATTTTTTAATGATTCCATAAGGCCTATGTCTTTGATAGAAAATGGTGGTTGCATTCCTCCAGATACTTTTTGAACAAGTGCCATTGGTTGGCTAATTGGGCAAACATGAGTGACATTTGGGCAAGCTTTAATCACTTCTTGACAGATGTGTGCAAACCAAGCAATATCGTCTTTTTTTTCAAATAAATGAGGTTTCACTGCGGGGTTTGTGTAGTGATGAATAAAGAGTAGTGGATTTTTGAGTTTGCCAACAAACTGGGATAAATCTTGTAGTTTTTTGGAATCGATTTTATCAGACTCATCTTGTAAGATATCAGCTATTTCAATTGAAAGTCTGCATACAGGTAATCCTTCTGCATTGTTTAATTGTTTATAGATATCAAGATGCTCAAATTGTTGTTCCATAGCTTTTTGATATTGAGTTGTAAAGTCTTTATATCGTTGTGGCTTAAAAATTAGATTATTACTTCCACAAAATGGGCATTTAGAAACAGTGAGCTCCTCTTTTGCAGTTAGCGTAAGGTTGTCAACCATATTAAGAAGTAAGAAATTTTTTTGTTTTTCATTGAGTTGTGCAACACTTTCAAAGTTAACTGTTTGTTTGCATGAGTTACAAGTGATTTGAGGTAAACTTGTCAGTGCATACCATTCTTGTTGTTTGAGCCATTTATAAGGATCTTTTTTTGTTATTGCAATTTCATACAAGAGGTTTTTCATGTATAGGGGATTATAAATAGTATGTGCTGTATTATACACTGTTTGAGGAAGTCCTACTCCAGGACCCATGGTAAAACTTTGATTTTGACTATTTAGTTTTTTATAAGATTCAACAGCAGAGTTGAATTGTTTTTTGCCTTGTAAAATATTTGTAAAGAGACTGTTTGCTTGGTTGAGTACAGTTGTTTTTAATGTGCTACTTGCAAGTAGTTGATGATGCATGAACAAATGCATACAACATAGTAAAAATAAACTCTTCTTCATATGTCTCCTTTTTTGACATTCTTTTTTCAGAAATAATATAAAAAAAAAAATTATACAAGAACATTTTATTTATAGAGCAAAATATTCATTTGGATCTGGAACTTTTTGATCATGCGTTGATAGAACTTGTAACCTTTCCAGTTGTTGTGGAGTTATTGTTTCATATAATAATTTGTAGTGTGTATAAAAAAATGTGTGAAAGAAGTCATTTAGTTTTACAATAGCATCTTTTCGTATATCGGTGAGATGTTCAATGACTAGCTCTATATCGCTGTATGTTTTAGAAAAGAAACTTGCAGCTTCTTTTAAGTGAGCATGTTTGAGCGTTGATTCTTGTAGAATAGTATCGAAAAGATCTTTGATATCAGAAATTGTTGCAATAGCTTCAGAAAATTCATTTTGTACTCCTAAAAGTTGCTTTGGAATATCGGGCTGTACTTTACCCCATGCAATAAGTGCACTTTTTAAATCAATAATTAAAGTTTGTGTTGGCTGAGGATCCATTTGTACTAATGAAGAGGCTAATTTTTTTAAATTTCTTATAAGTTTTTTGAATGTTTGCTTGTGACTGTTTAATAACTTTTAAAGCATCTTCAAGTTTTGTTGTATCGTTATGTTCAATTTGAAGATTTTGTTGCCAAGAATCAAGAAGAGATGGAGTATGAATTTTTAAAAGTTCTTGTTGGATTGTTAACTTTGCAAGAATCATATTGCATGATGCTTGTGCAACTTGGTAGCTTAGTAATAATAAATCAATAATTGTTTCGATTTCGCTTTGCTGAAGTGTTGACGTAATATATGTACAATTCCATTGCATAGCGTTTTTGGTAATGACTCCCTCGTATGGTTGCTGTGTATATATTCTAGAACATATTGTAATAAACAATAAGGTACAGAGTAATATACTACTTGAGCTATTCATAATTAGATCCTTTTTTTTGAAGAGCTAAATTTTTATTACAAAAAGCGTGAGGAAATAAAAGTTTAACAGATGTTTGTTCAATGATTTTAGAAGGTGTAGCAATGATTATAGATGCATCTGGTGCAAATTCATATAAAAGTTGTCTGCATGCTCCACATGGATAGGCACCAGAGTCACTTACAAGAACCAATGAGGTAAAATTTTTGAAACCTTGTGATAAAGCCTGAAAGAGGGCAACTCGTTCTGCACACATAGTGAGTCCATATGAAGCTGATTCAATATTACATCCACCTATTATAGTTTGTTCATCAGTTTCAAGAGCTGCTCCAACAAAAAATGATGAATAAGGAGCATGTGCACGCTGTTGCATTTGTTTTGCATAGTTATATAAAGTGTTCATTTTATCTCACAAGTATTTCTTTTATAAAAAACAATATCGCTATGCTATCATCTTTGTTTTGTTATGCAAAGAGTTTGTTTTTTGTTAAAAACTGTTTTATACAAAAAGTATGTTTTAAAAGTTGTAAGGAGTAAATATGAAAGAGGCAAATATATTGCGTCATGGAATGTATGCAGTTTCTCTTGCTGTGTTGTTAAATCGAACGGTAGTTATGGTTGCACAGTATGTAAAGTTTGGATATTTGGGGAATATTGTTCTTTTTGGAGTTGTTGGAATCACAGCATTATTATTAGGTTTGTTTGAGTTTAAAAAAAGTTTGAGTTTTGGATTTGCTTTGGGTGGTGTATGGTGTGCTGTTCAGTCAATATTTTATTATCAATTGCATATTACAGATCAACTTCGGTTTGTACTTGCACTGTTGGTATTGGGTATTGTTTGTTATGCATTGTATCTTTTACATCATAAGCATTACAGATAAGAAGGAAAAAAATGAAGTTGTTAAAAATTAATTTGCAAGAATATTTAATTGCACTTGCTTTGATTATAGTTATTCCAATTACTGTTTACTTAGGTTGTAATGTTATAGCTCCAGTCGTAATTGATAAAGAGTATCAAGAGAAATCAAAAGATTTTTTTAAGGGATACACCAATAAAAGTTATGAAAAGTATGAAGAAAGACAAAAAGAATGGAAAGAGACGACAGAGTATGCAGAGCATCAAAAAAAAGTATGTGAAAGAACATTTATACACTTAATAATTACTGGTATTGTTTCTTGTATTGCATTTTATATGGGTGCTGTTTTAATTATGCCGATTATTAGTGCAGGTCTTTTAGCAGTAGGGCTTATTTTACAAGCGATGTATCATAATTCTTATGCATTATGTATGTCTTATCATTCTATAGATTTGTTTTGGCTGGAGTTATTATTTGTTCTGATTAGTTTTGTAATTATATTTTGGATTTCTCACAAACATTCACAATAAAAAAGGGTAGCTATTTGCTACCCTTTTTTATTACAAAAACTTATCTAATATAACAATTGTACAATGTTATAGTGTTTATAATACTTTGCTGCAGATATTGATCGATCAATATTTTTTTGTAAGATGTATCCAGCTTCTGGATGCGTAAGAATCCAATATACAATTTCTATATTGCCACTACCTGCTGCTCCTTCTAATGCTTTTCCTAAGAACTCATAAGTATGAGTTTGTGTTTGTGGTAATGTTGTGAGCATTTTGATAATGAGATTAAAGTATTCATAATAAGCGATGTTTTCAATAGCTCTGAGCAGTGGGTAACGTCTAACTGTATGAATATTTGGATGGTTGATGAGGGCTTTTAGGTAGAATTTGTTTCCAGCTTCAGCATAATATTGTAATGCTTCTTCGAGTTTGAATGTTGTTGCATGTGGGTTAAATACAATGTTATGCATTCTTGTTTGTTTGCTCATTTGTATGTTGTGTTGTTTTTGAGAGATGTATGATTCTACAGGTGGCATACAAATAGCAAGCTGGGTGAAAGTTGTTAAAATTCCTGTAAGTATCATATGTTTTTTTATAATTTTATCCTTTATTTAAGCCGTTTTTATTAAAAGTGACTAAATAAAAAGGAGTGCTTTTGCACTCCTTTTTATCATTTATCTTTGTAGGAAAGCTAAAGCTTCTTGAATTGCTTCAGGATTATCAAGTGGTACACGTATCTCGGTTACTTTTTTTGTGTTTCCTTGATCGTCTCTTTTGGTTACTTCTTCAATTCTACATGTATCACGGTCTAACCATGCACTTTGTGTTGTTACTTTTTTTGTTACTTTGTCTTCTGATATAACAAATGTTGGGTTGTATAACATAGTTCCTAAAACAAGTTTTGCTTTATGTTGAGCTTTTGAGCTTTCTGTTGGTACTCGTAAAATCGCTTGTTTAAAGCAATGTTCTTCGTCGTCGTTGCGATAACATTTGTCAAGAATGCTTACTCTTGTTGTATTTTGTTGCCATTTAAGTGAATCGGGAGTTGTTTGTTTTGTGTCAGCTTGAGCAATTAAGCTACAGCTTATGATCGCAATTGTTAATAATTTTTTCATAATGTCCCCACTAAAGTTATTATTTGATTTATGTAATTAATGATGTCATACGGTGAAAATAAGTGCGAAAGGTAAGGGTAGTTTTTGTTTGATAAAAAATGGTCGGGATGGCGAGACTCGAACTCACAACCCCTCGCTCCCAAAGCGAGTGCGCTACCAATTGCGCCACATCCCGACTGAATCGATCTTTACTGATATTAGTAATGTACTTAATATTACAATATTTTCAAGAAGTTTTAAAAGAATTTGGGGTGAGTAGTGGGGTTCGAACCCACGACCCCCAGAACCACAATCTGGTGCTCTACCAACTGAGCTATACTCACCACATTTCAATATTGACTAGTATACGGTCAAATTTTTGAAAAATCAAAGACTTTTCTTGATTGATACGTTAAAATATAAGTGGTTTCATAAATGTATAGGTAGGGATGTTATCTATGAAAAAATATTTGTTATGTTCACTTTTGCTGCTCACTCATTATGTTACACCACATTGGGCTGAAGTAGCTCGTGAACAAGAAAGACAAGACAGGTGTTGTCGAGTAGTTTTGGGAACAACATTGATGTTACTTCTTGTTGGGACTGCTGTTACGGTAAATGTAGTTGAACCACCTGCTAGAAATGCAACAGGAATAGTTAGGCAAAGAAGGTCGAACTAGAAAGGTAAATCAATATGAAAAAATATGCATTGCTCATGTTACTGCTATTTCAAAGTTGTTTTGCAATGGAGGGTCCCATTGCAAAACAGGAAAGAAAAGATACTTGTAGAACTGCTATTATTATTGGAACTGGAATATTATTGTTTGTGGGAATGGCTATTACGATTACTTGTGCCCAAGAAGATTGGAAGTGTTTTTCTAGAAACCATACTGGTAATGTAACAAATAGTACGAATCATTCTTTAGTTCCGCCACCTTCCAGAAATAATACAAATATGACCGGGAATGTAAGAAGAAGAAGGTTGCATTAAATCTGATCGCACAGGGATAATGGGCCTATCCTAAAGGCTTTTTTTGTTGTATCATTAAAGTAGACATAAGCATAAATTCGTGATGTTTTTGCTTCTTGTTGTTTAGTAGATCAAAGCTAGTATTGAGCTTGGAGGTTTTATGGATTCAATAAAAATAATTGGTGCTCGGGAACATAATCTTAAAGATGTTTCAGTCGAGCTTCCTAAGAATAAATTAGTGGTTATTACTGGTCCATCGGGATCTGGTAAAAGTTCGTTAGCCTTGGATATTTTGTATGTTGAGGGTAAGCGTCGTTATATGGAATCTTTATCTTCATATGCTCGCCAGTTTCTTGGTATCGCCAAAAAGCCTGATTTTGATCGCATTGAAGGTCTTTGTCCTGCAATTGCAATTGAGCAAAAAACAGTTGGGCATAATCCTCGTTCAACAGTGGGAACAATTACTGAAGTTTATGATTATTTAAGAGTTTTATTTGCTCGTATTGGAGTGCCCCATTGTTTTTTATGTTCATCAGAGATTAGAGCGTATAGTTCGAGCCAAATTGCTCAGCACGTTATTTCTTCAATGCAAGATAAAACAGTAACTATTGTTGCTCCAGTTGTTCATCAAAAGAAGGGTGAGTTTAAGCAAGAGCTTGCAGAGCTGATGGGTAAGGGTTTTTACCGATTTGTTATTGATGAGCAGTCATATAAATTTAAACATATTTCAGAAATTGAATCTTTAGGACTCAAGAAAACATATAAACATTCAATTGATGTACTCCTTGATAGAATTACGATTGATGCTGAGTCTGATACATTATCTCGTGTGCAAGAAGCTGTGCAAAAAAGCTTTGATATAGCAGGAAATCTTTGCAAAGTAGAAGTTGATGGAATTTCAACACTGTATTCATCCAAAAGAATGTGTCTTGACTGTGAAGTTGCCTTTGATGAACTAGAACCACGATTCTTTTCATTCAACTCTCCTGTTGGAGCATGTTCACAGTGTGATGGACTGGGTGTCTTGCATGAAGATAATGATGATGGCTATTATTTGTACATGGGCAAACAAGTAAAGCCATGTAGCAAGTGTAAGGGACAGCGTCTTTCTAAACAGGCTCTTTCTGTAAAAATTGCAGGTAAAAATATTTTTGAGGTATGTGATAGTTCTATTCAGGAAACGTTTAACTTTTTGCAACATATAAAGCTTGATCAGTTTGAGCAAGAAATTGCTGCAGGGGTTTTAAAAGAAACATGTGCACGTTTGCAGTTTTTGGTTAATGTTGGATTGTCTTATCTTTCATTGAATCGGACTGCAAGAACTCTTTCTGGTGGAGAAGGACAGCGTATTCGATTAGCAAAGCAGGTAGGTTGTGCGTTGAGTGGAGTATTGTATGTACTAGATGAGCCAAGTATTGGTTTACATCAACGTGATAATGATCGATTAATTGAGACGCTTAAGTCGTTAAAAGATTTGGGTAATACCGTAGTTGTGGTTGAGCATGATATTGATACCATGATGGTAGCAGATTATATTGTCGATATGGGTCCTGCTGCAGGGGTACATGGTGGACAAGTAACTGCCGCTGGTACGCCAAAGCAACTAGCTGCAAATCCAGATTCATTAACTGGAAAGTATCTTAGTAAAAAATTAGAGATCAAGGTTCCCAATAAGCTTCGTACAACTGATAAATTTTTGACGCTTAAGGGTGCAACTAAAAATAATCTGCAAAATGTAACGGTTACATTTCCCTTACAAGTGCTATGTGGAGTTTCTGGTGTATCTGGCTCTGGTAAGAGCTCATTAATCTTTGAAGAGTTGGTTCCAACAATTAAACAAGAGCTTCATTCATTTCAAAAATGGAAGCTTGTTAACAAAGACCGTATTGAAGGGGTCGAACATATTGAAAATATGGTTCAAATAGATCAATCTCCTATTGGACGAACTTCACGTTCAAATCCTGGAACATATATTGGAATCTTTGCTCAAATTCGTGAATTATTTGCAAGTTTGCCTGAAAGTAAGGCTCGTGGATATACCTCAGGGCAATTTAGCTTTAATGTTGCTAAAGGTCGCTGTTGTAAATGTAATGGTGATGGTATTATCAAAGTGGCAATGCACTTTTTACCTGATGTGATTGTAACCTGTAAGCAGTGTCAGGGAAAGCGCTATAGTACAGAAACATTGCAGATTTTATACAAGCAAAAAAATATTGCACAAATTTTAGATATGACGGCACTTGAAGCCCTTGAGTTCTTTAAAGCTCATGTTGCTATTGCAAAAAGATTGCAACTGCTGTGTGATGTAGGACTTGATTATATTAAGCTGGGACAACCAGCAACAACACTGTCTGGTGGTGAAGCGCAACGTATTAAGTTGGTCAATGAGCTTGCAAAGCGCGGTCAAAATACACTCTATATTCTTGATGAGCCAACAACTGGTCTTCATAGCCATGATATTGCAAAGTTACTTTTAGTGTTGAATAGATTGATTGACAAGGGCAACTCTATCATTGTGATTGAACATAATTTAGATGTGCTTAAAACAGCAGACTATATTATCGACTTGGGTCCTGAGGGTGGCAATGGTGGAGGATATATTGTTGCTCAAGGCACGCCAGAACAGGTAGCTCAAAATCCAAAAAGTCATACAGGTAAATACTTAAAAAATCTCTAGTTTTAAGCCTTTTTCTTATGGTATAGTAAAAGAAAAAGGGGGTTGCTATGAGGTTGTTCTTTATGATACTGCTATGTAGTTTTTCATTGTTTTCTATGCAAGAAGAAAGAAATCGTAGTCCGGTAGATGATACGAGGGTTACGGTATCACGAGAGGGCACTCCTGATCGTGCGGTAAATCCACTTGATATGCAGTCTATTGATAATACTCATAGGCAGAGTCATCCCCGTAATACACGACCTTTAGTGCTACCAAAAGCTGTTCCTGCATTAAAGGATAAAGATGGACAAAGAATTGGAGGATGTATCATGTGTTGTTGCTTACTGCTTGTGTTAGGTGGAGTGGGAGTTTATCATGCAGTTGAGCATTTTAAGCATTCGTAACGCTGGGTATAGGTTTTTTCTTACGTATGTTTTGAGGGTTCCCCATCTTTTCTTGTATCCCAGTAATCGCCATGTTGTTCGTTGGCTTCTTGCATAGCTTTCATAAAACTTAGAGTATTTCTGTGTAGCTTGGGATATTTAGGATCAGCTTTAATTTGATTTAGATACTGTTTATTTAATGCTTCTGTTTCATCACGTGTTTTTTCACTTGATTGGCAAAGTATTGAAGTTAGTAAGACTAATACAAGTAAGTTAATTTTATACATATAGATAGGTCCTTATATTCGAAATTAGTTAAATCATACTTTATTTATCATAACATGAAAATATTTTTGATTGAAATTAGCTATGGAGCTGTTGAAAGATGGGTTGATTTTGGTATCCTAGTAACAGTTGTGAGGTTACAAAATTTCTTTATATATTAGGGATTTGTATATGATATTAAGATTAATGAAAGTATCAATTTTATTTGCGTTATTTTTTGCAATACACCCACTGCAAGCAGATTTTAAGTTAACAAGAATTCAATTTCCAGATCAGGGGCAATTGCAGCAAGAGAAAGATGCTCAATTTTATACAGAAGTGAAAAAAAATACAGCACGGGCAGTAAATGCTGCGACATTTTTGTTAACACTTTATGCTGCTTATAAAGCGAGTTCGTATTTTTATGGTCTTAGTGTTATGAATAAGCTAAGCGATGCACGTCTGTTGCGATTAGAGAATTTAGCAGGAGCTAACTTACCAGATGCATCAGAACTTACTAAGCATGTTGTTGCGACTGGTGGTGCAGTAGCTGCTCCAGCGCAAGGTTGGATGTCTTGGGGTGCAGGTGGAGTAAAAAACTTCTTTACGAGTTGTGGTAAAGCAGTTGCGGAAGGTTCTCCAACAATCCTTGCAGGGGTTGTTATTAATGGTATTGGTGATCGAACAAAAGCAATGGTTAATCAATCAGCAGCTGCAGGTTCTGTACAATGGTATATTCAGAATCATACGAAACTAGGACATATTTTAAAAGATTTAGAATTGTTTACCATAGAATATGATGTTGATTCAAAGTTATTGAACCTCTCAGATCTTGCTCAAGGTACAAATATACATATTAAAGATTTTGTTCAAGATATGGCAAAGCTTGCAAAAGAGCGTAAGCAAGATAACTTCTTGTCAGAAGATTATTTCTCATATTTATTTGAAGAAGTAAAAAAGCGTTACACAAAAAAGAGTACAGAGTTAGAAAAGCTTCAAGATTTAGCAAGTATCATGCAATCTCATAAACAACGCTTTGATCAGGAAGACCTATTTGATCGTGATGGCGCTCATCGCAAAGACATTGCAAATTTATGTATTCTTCTTGCTCATGAAGTTCAAAAAGTTTCAACATTTGTTCTGGTGCATTTTGAAAAGAATAAGCCTCAATTGCAGGGAGTAGGGCATGAAGAAAAAGTACAAGATTTAATTGCTAGTACAAATCGTTATCTTGAGCTGATGGAATCAATGTTAAACTCAGATAGTGAGCAACTACGCAGTAGAAGTAAGCAAAACAAAGGTATGTTTACTTGTACATATGAATTTTCAAAATTACTTCGTCAACAATGTGAATATATTCATCAATATTGTGCTATGATAGGATAATGATGAATGATATCCTTGGGTAGCAAAAGAGGCTATAATGGACTTGCAAAATGTTTCTGGACTTACACCACTCATGCAACAATATGCAGCAATGAAACAAGAGCATCCAGACTCTTTGCTTCTTTTTCAAGTTGGTGATTTTTACGAGCTTTTCTTTGATGATGCTAAGAAAGTTTCAGGATTTTTAGGTATTGCTTTAACTAAGCGTGGTAAAATTCAAGATAAGCCAATACCATTGTGTGGATTTCCTATTCATGCAGTTGACCATCATGTTCCCAAGTTAGTCAAAGGTGGTTTTAAAGTTGCAATTTGTGATCAGCTTGAACCAGCAGTAACCGGAAGAATGGTTGCACGAGGTGTAACCAATGTTCTTACTCCAGGAACATTAATTACGGATAATCTGCTTGATGCAAAATCAAATTCATATTTGTTCTCATTTTTTCCGACCAAGTCAGGATATGGACTTTTATTTTCAGAACTTTTAACATCACAGCTTCATGCAACGGTATTACCGTATGGTGCTTCAAGGCAGCTTGAAACAGAACTCTATAGGTTTTTACCAGATGAAGTTCTTGTGCTTGATAATACATCGTTAAAAAAGTATGCGTCATTTTTTACACAACGTGGTTTTTTTACAACAAAGTTTCAAACAGGTTTTGATCAGCAAGTTATAGAAGAAGAAACTACATGGATTAGACAGCAGTTTGATAAGGATTCATATGAGTCTATTAGTAAGGATCCATCAATTCTGTATGCAACCATTTTATGGAAAAAATATTTAGCAAAAAATCAAAAAGCAGCACTTGAGCAATTTAAAAGTATTTCGTGGTATGAGCCAGATGAGTTTTTAATGCTTGATGGAGCAACTCAAAAAAATTTAGATCTTGTTAAAAATAGCTTTGATGGATCCAGATCTCATACATTATTTTCATTTTTGGATAAAGCAATTACATCTATGGGTTCTCGTATGATTAAGCGCTGGATGCTTGCTCCCTTGATGGACAAAGATATTATTGAAGCACGACAAGATGTTATTGAAGAGTTTTTACAAACACCGACTGTTTTTTTAAAGATTCAAGAGTTACTTGTTCGCTTTGGAGATATGCAACGTATTGTTGGTCGTATGGCTTTGGATAAGGCAAGTTTGCAAGACTATGTGAACTTAGGGCAGTTGCTTATGGTATTACCAGAGCTATCACAAGTGCTTATGGGTTCTTATGCATCGATGCTCAAGGCAATTGTTCATTCGCTACATGATTTTTCTACATTAGAACAGTTGATATATGTGTCGTGTAATGATGATGTAGATAAAGATTGGATTATTAAGCAGGGATTTGATGCGGATCTTGATCGTATGCGAGATTTGGTTGCAAATAGTGCAAAGCGTATTTTAGAGCTAGAGCAACAAGAACAACAGCGAACTGGAATTAATTCTTTAAAGATTCGTTACAACCAGGTACATGGATATTATGTTGAAGTTACCAAAGCAAATGTATCTGGAGTTCCCGATGATTATATTGAGCAGCAATCATTAGTTAATCGTAAGAGATTTACGACAAAAGAGTTGCAGGCACTACAATTTGAAATTGTCCAGGCTCAGAATAATTTTGCAAAACGAGAAAAAGAAATTTTTGCCCATGTTAAAGAGCAAGTAAGAGAGCATGTTCATACTCTCAGGCAGACAGCACAATCGATTGCTATGCTTGATGCATTAGTTGGTCTTGCTCGAGTTTGTTATGATCATGGATACGTTAGACCAACGTTTAATGAGCAGCAACATATAATTATTAAAGATGGTAAACATCCTATTATTGCTTCAATGCTTACAGGTCAGTTTATTGCAAATGATTCTTGCTTGAATAATGAGCAGTCTTTATGGATTGTTACTGGTCCTAATATGGGTGGTAAGTCAACCTACTTGCGTCAAGTTGCTCTAATTTGTCTTCTTGCGCAAACTGGTTGCTTTGTGCCTGCTTCATATGCAAGCTTACCTATTCTTGATCGTATTTTTACCAGAATTGGTGCAGGAGATCATCTTGCTCAAGGTAAAAGTACCTTTTTGGTAGAGATGGAAGAAACTGCTCAGATTTGTTTGCAAGCAACAGATAAAAGTCTTGTTATTTTAGATGAAGTTGGTCGTGGAACGAGTACGTACGATGGACTAGCATTAGCTCAAGCTGTGGTTGAATATATTTTGCATGAAGTCAAAGCAAGATGTTTATTTGCTACCCATTATCATGAGCTAACAGGCTTACAAAATCAATATCCAGGTATTGTGAGTTACTATATGGATAGTCAAAAAACTCCTGCTGGGATTGTGTTTTTGCATAAACTGGTGCAAGGGGTTGCTGATGGTAGCTTTGGTATAGAAGTTGCAAAATTAGCACAACTTCCGGATAAATTGATTCAGAGAGCAAAAGATATTTTAAACGTGTTGCATACAGCTGAACAGACATTAGTGCAGGCGACGGTATACGATAGTGCTTCAAAAGGTAATACGCTAGAAATAGAGCAGTCTCGAGTGCTTGAAAAGCTTAGATCTCTTGACCTTGATACAATATCACCAAGACAAGCATTAGATCTGCTGTGGGAGCTTAAGGAGTTAAGTGATTAAAAGAGGTTAGGGCATTTGTTTTTTGGGGAGCAAAATAGTATTCTAGTATAAAGTTATTTGCATGACCATATGGAGGTGTTATGAAAAAAGCAATAGTTCTTATAAGTTTATTATTTTGTACAATAATGGAAGCTTCTGAAGGTACTAGAAAAGAAGAAGCAACAAGATATGCATATGAATGTTTATTGCATCTTAAGAAGCATCAAATCGAGGAAGATTCAAGTCCATTGTATAACTTTACAGATTATTTAGAAGCAAGAATAGATAGTGACTTAGCGATTAAGTATCCAGAATTTGCACATAAGGGATTTGCTAAGGACATTGTATCTAGCGATAGTTTACCAGATGACTTACAAAAGGATTTTAACAAGTGGTGTAGTGCTGCACGTTATCGTTCTAACTTAGCAGGGTTTGATTTGTATGTAGGGATAGCTAAGGAAAGAGCAAGCGTGACAAAGTTTGCTGATTTGGAAAGTAGTCTGCAACGTAAACAAAAAGAGTTATTAGAAAGATATCCTTATAGTTTAGGCCATCAGGAAATGGTTTGTAGAGCATTTGCTTTTGCTGTAGATCCTAAAAGACGATCAGCTGGTACACAGTCTTATCCAGATGCGAGATTAGTTAGTTTACAAAATCAGTTTAAGGAAGAAGCAAAGCATTTACAACAAAGAGAGAATGCATGGAAAGAGGCTTTAAGTTCAGGAACAATTCCTCTTTGAGCTTTTTTTTAGAAATGTTATTATTAATCTAATTCGGTATTATTTATTTAGAAGGGGTTTTAAGGGATGATCAAAAAATCTATCCTTATTAAAAGTTTGTTTATTTCATTAGTAGGTATGACGAGTTTTGTACATACACGATTTTATGGCATGGGAAGTTTAATCCGCGGTGCTATTGCTCATCCAAAAAATGTTGCAATGATTCGATATTATAAAGTAAAGCATGCAGGACAAGCTCGCATGAATGGTTATAAAAATTATTGGCAGCAAAAATTAGATTATCGAAAAGCTCAATGGGAAGATGTCAAAGAAGTTAGTAGGGCAACACGTGATTTTGTCTATAAAGAGCGTGATACATTTAAAGGATTTTTTCCTGGATTATTGCTTGGTGCTTTGTATATGAAAAGAGGTCAAGACTATGATTATGGTGAAGCTTTAAAAGAAGATATTCAAGATGCGGTGGCAAAGAATGATTTTCATAAATTACAGTTTTTAGAAAAGGCAAAACAGGCAGATCCTGTGATGAATGATGCAATGATATGTGCTGTTGAAACAGGACAATATAAAAGTATTCAATTCTTGTTACAGCCAATTGATCCTCAAGATCCAAAGAGTCGTTTTTATGTGACAGATCCTGATATAAGAATGCTTGGAGCAACAAAGATTGGTGATATGAACTCTATTGTGGGTATGATTGATCAAGGATATGATCCAGAGAATGCACTTGAAGTAGCTCGTAAGACCAATAAAGTTGTTTATGCACAGTTATTGCAAGTTTTAAAAGGTCAAACAGAGGACTCTTCACTTGCCATGGCAGCTCTTGATCAAGTTGGTATGAGAGATTTCTTTACTGTTGGATATAGAACGGTAAAAAATAAGTTTTCAAGAATGTTCAAGTCAAGCATTGGAGAAGAGCCTGAGCTTTCTGATCAACAAAGATTAATGTTACAGTAATTATTTAGGGACGTTTATGAAAAAATTTATATGTGTACTACTTTTGGCAGTTGAGTCAGTTTGTTTAGCTAGTCAGTCACATGAAGTTACTCCTGAAGCTTGGAGTGCTATTCCAACAGTATTTCTTTGGACTTTGTCTTCAGCGGGCAGAGTTGTTTCACCTTATAAAAAGCCTGTTGAGCCATCATTTGAGCAGCCTGTTGTCAAAACTTGGCAAGAAAAAGTTAAAGATGGTTTTTGTACAAGAGAAAGTAGAGGTTGGTTAGGAGTGAAAAGTGAAATTGTTCCTGGAAGATTTACAGAACCAACCAATACAGGTGTGCGCCTTATAGTTGCAGGTGATATGAAGCAGTCAGAAAATCGTGATGGTATAAAGTTTATACCGAGTGTGCAAAAGCCAGATGATTATCAAGGACAGTTAACATTGGCAGCAGAAAGAGTAAGGCTTTTGCAAGAGAGAAAGGAATTGTTTGGAGATCAATGTGGCTTAGTTATTAAGCATGGCGTTTCAGATAAATCTGCAGAAGAGGTATATGCGCCTAAAATTGATCCAATAAATAAGAGCCTTCAAGAGTTAGATTCGGTATTAATGAAGCGTTGGGTTGCAAGTGCAGATATTACAATTGATCCATCAGGATTTGGAATTGCTCATTTTCGTAATGGATCTCCATATGCATGTAAGCATACAGATAGACTTACAGCCGCTTCTCCACAGGCAGTTGCTCGTGAGGTTGTGGATTGGATAGATCCAGGTTCATTTATAAATAAAGATTAGATTTTAAAAAAAGGTCATCGTTAAGATGACCTTTTTTTGTAGGGTGTTTTTAATTGTTTTCTTTTATTTATATGTTTTTAATAAATTTCTTGCTTGCATTAATTCTTGAGTTGCACTTTGCCTGCTTGTAGTTTGTTGTTTAGGAGTTTCTGCTAAAAATCCTGTGGTAACAACTGGAATTCCCCAAAGCATAAATTCTTTTAACGGACCACCTACCCAATGTGCTGGAGGCTGTTGCCAAACTTTATTTGGCATAGTTGCAAACATTTTTAATTTTTTATTCATAAGGCTTGGTGGTGTAGTTCCTGCATTTGTTTGTAGTGTTACATGAGAATAATAAGATCTTTTTTGTGTAGATGAGTCATAGAGCCAAGCGGTACTGCTTTTTGAGTCATACATACCTTGATCACCGTTAAGTCCTGTAATTGGTGTATTGTCTGTATCGTGAGGAGTTTTTACTATTTCTTTACCGTACAGGGAAATATTTCTCATTTGTCCTCCTGGCATACTTTTTCCAGTGAACTTAGAATTAGGCATGGTTGCAAAAAGAACAAGATCATGATCATAGACATTTGGAGGTGTTACTGCTTGAGAGTATTCTACGACATCCTCATAGTGAGTTTTGCTACCATCGTGATCTTGAATCCAAGCTGTGTTACTTGACGAGTCATACATTCCTCTTCCACCTTGAACTCCTGTAATTGTAGTACCAGTCTCTTGTGATTGATCTTTGAGAGTAGATGCGATATCAAATTGAGCATTTGATGGGTTATAGTGAGTTTGATCGTGAGAAGTAGTTTTACGAGGAATCATATTTCTGTCAGAGTTTTGTAGATTGATTCCCAAAAGCTTTTGATCTGTTGCTTCATCGCTACCGAATACATTACGCAGGGCATAATGATTATGAGGAATAGTAATACCGTATGACTGTAATGCAGAAGCATCTGCTTTTAATTCAATTCCTTCATGAAAGGCTGCTGCATCAACATAAGTTGTGCCATCATTAAGCTGAGCTATATTGCTAGATGGCCAGTAAAAACCAATCATGCTTCCATCCATTGGTTGATTATTAACAGCAATTTTTGATCCATGTACTAGAATGCCATATAGTTTTGTAGTTGGACCTTCTCCTCCAATTATTCTATGGTGAGGTTTAATTGGTTCAGGTTGTGGTTTATATCCTGGAGTTGGGATAGTTGCAAACATAGTTAATTGTGGATTCGTAGCATTTGGTGGAGTAACAGGAGCGCTGTATTCTACGATTCCAACATATGTTTGGTTATTAAACTCAGCCATTTTGATAGCTCTATTGTAATATCCACCGTTTGGTAGAGAAATCATAGGATTTGGAGCACTTCCGATCTGTGGTGTTAGCTGGTTTGTTGTGCTGATCGTTATATACAAAAATATAAAAAACTTTTTAAGATTCATTTTTTTCCTTTAAATTTAATAGGTTTGTCGGGCAGCTAGATTTTTACCTGTTATGTTATTAAGAGGTACAGCTCGTCCATGAGATGATGGTTGCCCATAAAAGAATGTTGATTCATTTTGAGACTTTCCACACAACACATACCCTTTTTGCAAGAGGCTATCTGCATTATGAGAAGAATGTGCTGGGAATTTTTGTACGTTAATATAGGTAACACCAGCAGCAAATTTTTGAACACTTGGGAAGTAAACACCAGTTTCAACTCCATATTGATTATAAGCACTTGTTCCTTTTGCTTGAGGTGGCTCTGAGTCTGATGGTTTTCCATAGAATATAGATGTATCATCAGTTGATTGGCCGCATACAGCGATGCCTTTAGATAATAAACTTGAGGTAAAAGAGCTTTTTGCAACTTTATTAACATTGGTAAATATAGTTAGTGTTGTTAGTTTATTCGAGGTTGGATAATAACTTCCTGTCCCAGCTCCGTATTTATCAAGAACGCTTTCGATTTGAGTATTTTTTTTAGGAGTAGTTGCTAGATGATTTGATTTAATACTTGAGAATCGACGTGATTTTACATTTGCAGGAGTTGTTAAGATGGCTGTAGGAGCTATTTTGGGAGTAGCTGCAGGAGTCTTTGGTTTTGCAAGATGTTGAGGAGCAGTAGAGATAATTGAGGATGTGAAGATATAAGAAATACATGTTAAAAACGTTAGTTTCTTCATAAATACACTCCATTTTTGATATTAAATTCTTTCTATTTTAGAATATCTTATTTTATATCGTAAATACAAGGGTTTTATCCTAGATGAAATCGTTATCAATCTGGACAAATTGGCAAAATTTGTTATTATAATAATAATGTTGATGAAATTTATCGGTCAAAAGGTGTAAAATTCATGGAATTACAAGATTCATTCAAAAAATACGCAATATTTGAAACTGGTGGTAAGCAATATCAAGGTATTGAGGGCAAAACCATAGCAATTGAAAAAATTGAAGGTGAAGCAGGAGATACTGTAGAATTCAAAGAAGTTTTATTGCGCAAAGATAATGAAAAAATTGAAGTTGGACAACCATACTTGCAAAGTCGTGTAAAAGCGTCGATTGTAAAGCATACACAAGGTCCAAAACTTATAATCTTCAAGTTTAAACGTCGTAAAAAATCGCGTGTCAAAAAAGGACATCGTCAACCACATACCGTGATTAGAATTGAAGCTGTATAAGCTTGAGTTGTAATTAAAACTTTAGGTGAGCTATATGCTCACCTTTTTCTTTTTTCAATTATTCCTTCAAGATTTTTTCTTTCTTGAGCATGTTGCTGTCTTAGTCTTGTATATTGTTGTACTTGTATGCGCTCTATTGCTTGCATGAATTGAACATAGTTCGTTTGACAGTAATGGTTGCGGTTTTCATATGTTGTACGTCTTTCAGACATTTGTAGGAGTGTTAGTCTTTCTAGTTCTTCTTTATGTTCAGCCTGTAAGCGTTCACTTGTTAAGAGGACTAATTCAGCAGTTATTCTTTGTTTCGGGAAGCTATATTCTACATGAACAGGTAATGTGCAAGGTATTATTGCTCGGTTATCCAATGGATCACCAAAAGCATCAGTTGGGATTTCTTGAGATCGATCAAATCCTCTTTGCATTGTATCACTGTTTGTATAGTAGCTTATGGTAAGAATGAGTCCTAATACATATATTTTTTTCATTATGAACTTTACTTTAGAGATTACAATCTTGTTTAAGAGTAGCTTTTTTGAGTGGAAAAACAAGGGTCTAGTGTAATGTCGCCATGATAAAACATAGAGTTTATATGTATGTAAAACTCTTGTTTTTAAAGGGTTTTATTTGTTATTTTATACATAGAAATAATGAAAAATGGGGAGTTGTGATGTTTTCTTTTAAGAAGTATATTTTTTTTATATTTTTAGGCATATGTTTGTGTATGTCAAAATCTCGACTGAAAGCTGCAGAAGATCCTGGTTCATCTTCTAGTTTTTCTTCTGCACCAGAGTCTGATCTTCCTGTTGACACTCAACAATATGAACATAGAGTAGAACATTATCGTCCTTTTCGCAAAGAGGCTAAATCACCTTCAGTTTCTCCATTTGCAACACCAAGAAAAGGGATAAAGGTGCCTGATGGCGATGTTGCTTTGGGATCTGTAGATTATGACTTTGTTTCTCCAGCTACAGATAAGAAACCTTTAGAGGATTTAGATACTGTTCCGGTTCATGTGCCTGAACAACAAATGTTGACTTTTGAAGAGGTTACAGAAGGTTATGATCAACAACGCAAGAGGGACTTTGAAGATCTTCCGGGTTATCCATCAGATGATGAGAATGCAGAACAAGAGTGGCAGGAAAAAATAAGTGAAGCTAAGCGTAATACAATAATATTGGCAGAAAAAGTTTTTGATGATCAAGAAAGTATTAAGCAAGTAGTTAAAACATTATCCTTATCATCTATTTCGCCAGACTTGCATGAGTTATTATTATTTCAGTCTTTAGAAGTAGAGGTATTAAAGCGTAAAGTTGCAAGTTTAGAAAGTGCAGATATTCAAAATTATGCAAAAGCAAAGAGAGAGTTAGAAGAACAGGTTGATCGAATAGAAGAATTAAAGCCTAAGATTCTTGCAGAGTTAGAAGCATGTAAGTTAACAGAGAAAAAAAAGAAAGAGTTGGAGTTTAAATTAAAAGCGCTCAGAGTGGCTGTAGCTACATTAGCAGTTGGGGTTGCAGGAATCAAAATTTATAGACATGTTAAAGGTCAATCTACTGTTTCTGTGGTTGAGCCTTCAGTAACAACGAGTATTGCATCAGATACTTCAGCAGAAAAACTTCATACAGGAGTTATGCAAGGACTTGGTGAAAGTGCTATAGATTATGTCAGAAGAACTGGCTTGCTTGGAAACTAGATTTTATCCAAATGTTGTGATAAATGATCCAACGATAATAATTGCCATACCAACAACTTGTTCTTTGCTTGGTTTTTGATGGTATACCCAGCATGATAAAATGAGGGTAAGAGGAAGATATATCTTAGAGATTGCGGTAATATAATTTTTGTCTTCAATTAAATCAAATGCTTTGTAGTAGTAGTATGCATTGAGAATATAGAGAGCAGATAGTTGTAGAATAAGAGGGTATTCTTTGACCATTGTTTTAAAAATTAGATTTTTTTCTTTGAGTATGTAGGTGATAAATAGAAACATCAGAACAAAGTTTGCAAATTGAACTCCAATATTAAAGTGAATTGGTGCAATAGCAACAAAAGGTATAAAGTGCAGATGTTTAGTCAGAAGATGTAATATATGTTTTGTTACATCGCTATACTTTGCAGTGCACAAATAGGTAATTAAGAGAGTTGCTGTATATAATAGTGCTTTGATAATAGAAAGGTATAATAATTTTTTATCATAGCTTTCAAAGCTTTTGAGTGGGTGTTTGATATTGAATTTTTCAAGTCCTGAAATCATTGCTCCCATAAATAAGATTCCAATACCAACTAGTGATATAAACGAAACTTTATCACCAAGAGCAATATAACCTACCGTTGAAAGAACAATGCTTATTTGACTTAAGGCAAGTATTGTTGCAACAGGATAGACCTTAATTAACTTATCTAAAATAATGTATGTTCCAACAAGTGATACAGCTGAAAGAAGATACAAGGGAGAATTATGATAACTTGTATCCATTGCAAGTTGTTGTAGGGCTTGAGGAACAAGTCGTTCTTGAAATAAAAAAATCAAAGAAAATGCAAAATAAGAAAGTGCATGAAGCCAAAAATATAGGATCATCATGTGCTGTTTAAACTTTTTAATCATCACATAATAAATACTAATAAATAATGTTGATAAATAAATAAATATTTCTGGATGGTTCTGAACTAAATTCATTCACTCTCCTTATTGAATTGCTACTTTTGGCTTTCTTCTAAGGCAACAATGTCACTGTCTTTACCCGCTATGACAAGTTCATCATAATCAAGGATAATATAATTATCATTAATGGAGATAAATTCTTTATCTCGTTGTACTGCGATACAGTTGACTTTATATTTTTTATAAAACTCGAGTTCATGTATTTTTTTGCCGATAAAATCATCAGATGCATTAATAAGTCCAATAGAAAATGTATTACTGAGGCGAGCTAAGTTAACAAATGGAGAGCTGAGTGTATCTGCAAGTTCACTTGCAGTTTCTTCTTCTGGAAGGACCACTTGATCAACTTTGAGTAGTTCTAAAATTTCCTTTTGAGTTTGTGATGCAGCTCGTGCAATTACTTTGACATGTTGAAATCGTTTTTTGATAATAGCGGCAATCAAAATAGATTGAGCGATATTTTCTCCAATTGCGATGATGACAATATCAATTTCATCAATACCAATTGCCTCTAAGGATGTTCCATCAATGATTTCAGTACAGACAGCTTGTGTAACCGTATTTTGAATAGCTGCTATTTCATGCTCATCATAATCAACAGCTAATACTTCAGCTCCATGTTCAAATAGTTTTTCTGCAACCTTTTTTCCAAATATGCCAAGTCCAATAATACAAAATTTCATACCTGGTTCCTTATAGATTGAATGATATAAAAACAGGGTAGATGATTACTGTAACAAAAACAATGTTCTTGTAAAATTTTATCCCATAATAATACGTTCTTTTGGATATGAGATTTCATGAGTGTCAACGATACGTTTCATACTCATCACAATTGCAAGAGCTCCAATTCTTCCTACAATCATGGTTATGATGATAAAGAGCTTTCCTATACTACTGATGAATGGTGTAATTCGGGTGGTAATTCCATTATTTGTAAAGGCTGAAACACATTCAAATAAGATATCAATAAAGTGATGTGATGGTTCAGTAATGAGCATGAAGAATGTCGTAAGAATGATCCATGACATACTCAAAGCAATAACAGCCATTGCCTTATAAACCTGTTCATCAACAATATGTCTTCCAAAGAGCACTGCATGACGTTTTCCTAAAACTGCTGCTTTGATAACAGCAAGGTATATTGCAAAGACACTTGTTTTAATACCACTACCAGTTGATAAAGGAGCAGAACCAATAAACATAACAAGCATTGCAAGAACAAGTGTTGCCAAATGAACAGTGGTGAATGGAAACATTTCAAAACCTGTACTTTTCATAGAAACACTTGAAAAGATAACAACGTATAATTTTTGAAAGAATGGCATTTTGGCAAGGCTATTATGTCGTTCAAGTATCCAGAATACAACTGCAGTCATAATAGTGCTTAAAGCATATATTCTCAGAACAAGTTTTGTGTGCCAAGAAATTTTTCTACGTTCAGTTTTTGATTTCATTTTTAAAATAACTTCATGCCATGTTACAAATCCAAGTCCACCAATAGTCATAAGAATGGTACTGGTAATAAGGATCATGGGATTATTTAAAAAAGATTCAGCATCATTGGGAAATAAGCTAAAGCCAGCATTACAAAATGATGAAACAGAGTGGAATACAGATAAAAAAACAGCCCGCTTAAGCGAGTATGTCTGATATAGAGAGGGAAATATGAATAGAGCACCAATCATTTCAATAATGATCGTTAACTTTACAATAAAAAATAAGATGTTTTTAGTGTCCTTAAAGTTATTTAAAGATAAAATTTCGCTTGCTACAACTTGGGTGTACACTCCAAGGTTGGTAAACATGTAAATACAAACTAAGCTGAGCGTCATGAGTCCGAGTCCACCAATTTGCATGAGGCAAAGAATGATTATATGTCCTATATTACTAAAGCTATCAATGGGAATAGTCATAATACCAGTTACTGTTGTAAGTGATGCAGAAGTGAAAAATAGGTCAAGAAATGAGACAGATTTTACCCGCGCAATAGGAAGAGCTAAGAGTAATGTTCCAATAATTGTCATAACAAACAGTGACAAGACAAGCATGTATTGGGGGTAGTATTTAAAAAACTTCTTACCATGAGTAATCATAATAACTTTATCCCTTTATTTTGAAAAACATCCTAAATCGTAAGTATCCTAATAATCATACTTATAAAAGGTCAATAACTTACTGCTAAAAATAGCACTTTATAGTTCTTTGAATAGATAGTATAGGATAAAATAAAGCAAAATGAATAATTCTTAGCACATTATTTTATAGAAAAGAAAAAAGGGATGGTTATTCCATCCCTTTTTTTATAAAATTATTTTAGTAAATCTTGTATATAGTTTTTAACTTGGTCTATGTTGATTCGATGTTGTTTTCCTGTATCTCTATTTCTTAGAGTAACTGTTTGATCTTCTAAGGTTTGAAAATCTACGGTGATACATACTGGAGTTCCAATTTCATCTTGTCGTCTGTAGCGTTTACCAATAGATCCTTTTTCATCCAAGTCAATATGTGGAATTTCTTTTTTTAGATCTTGGTATAATTTTTGTGCAGGTTCTGTTAGTTTTTTGGTGAGTGGAAATACTGCAGCTTTAATAGGAGCAACTTTTGGGCTAAGCTTGAGTAGAATTCTTGTGTCACCATCCATTTTATCTTCACAGTAAGCATCAAATAATGTTGTTAAAAAGAGTCGTTCAACACCAACAGATGATTCAATGACGGTTGGAATTTCACTGGTGTTTGTTTCTTGATCATAGACTGCTAGATCTTTGCCAGAATGTTTGGTGTGTTGTGTCAGGTCAAAGTTTGTTCGGTGTGCAACACCTTCAAGTTCTTTAAACCCGAATGGAAACTCATATTCGATATCAAAGGTGCATTTTGAGTAGTGAGATAAACTATCTTTTGGATGCTCATATAATCTTATTTTATCCATATTCAAGCCAATGTTCTGGTAGAAGCTTTTACGTGTTTGTACCCAAAAGTCAAAGAATTTCATACTGTCTTTTTCTTTACAGAACCATTCAAGCTCCATTTGTTCAAATTCTCTCATACGAAACAAAAACTGTTTTGGAGTAATTTCGTTTCTAAATGCTTTTCCAATTTGTGCAATACCAAATGGAAGCTTTGCACGGTTAGTTGATAAGACATTCTTAAATTGTACAAAAATCGTTTGTGCCGTTTCAGGTCGCAGATATGCCTTAGAAGCTTCATCTTGTAGAGCTCCAAGTTGTGTTTGAAACATGAGATTAAAGTCTCTAATATCAGTCCAAGATGTTTTGCCACATGAAGGACATGGTTTGTTGGTATCAATGTTGTCATCATCGACACGAAATCGTTTTTTACAGTTGAGGCAGTCGATCATTGGATCATGGAAATTTTCTATATGACCAGAAGCTTGCCACATTGCGTGTGGTCCAATTAAAGATCCATCAAGGAAATAGATTTCTCCATGTTCATTTTGAATAGATTGTTTCCAAAGATTTTTGAGGTTCTCTTTCATTAAAGAGCCAAGATGTCCAAAATCATAGATCCCATTGATCCCACCATAAATATCTGCAGCAGGGAATACAAAGCCTTTTCTCTTGCATAGAGCAACAATTTTATCCAGTGTTACTTCAGATTTTTTCATAATTTGGATCCTTTAGGGAATGAATGATTTGTATTTGTAAGTTACCGTATCATAAAGGGCCTTGTTTGTACATGCAAAAAACAGGCCTTAGTACTTGAAAAAACCCTTTTTTAAAGGTATTATAATGTGAAGGGATAATAATATAGGGATGTATATGAATAAAATTTTATTATGTTTGGTAAGTTGTCTTAAGATATCATGTCTTACTGCTGCAGAATTAAGTCCTAAACAACAAAGAAAAGTTGATTTTTTACGAAAAGAAATAGCTTTACAGCCAGCTTTGCTGAGTCAAACACCAGAGCAGATTGGTCAATATTTAAGAGCGTTGGGTTCTAGCCATAATATGCATGTTGATTTAATCAGGTCGGTGCAAAAAGATATGAAGGATCTTCCAGTTACTTCTGTTTCTGAAGTAGTACCTTGTGCTCCAGTTGCTTCTATGCGTGATGCAGTACCTTGTGCTCCGGCAGCAACTTTTGTGAAAGGTATCTTAAAAACTTGCAGGAATAAAGAAGCGGGCTGCGGAGATAAACAAAACTTTGAACTTTCTACGTCTCGAAGGGCTGTATTGAGTGATAAAATTACTGATCCGAATCGTCCTTGTCCTACTAATGTAAGAAAAGAAAGAAAAGAAGAGAAAAAGCAGATGGCTTTGCTTGGTGCTATTGCAGGTGAGTTATAAGCGTAAAGGTAGGTTTTTATGAAAAATTTATTATTTTTATTATCAATTTTAGTTTTGAACAACGTTGTGCAGGCATCACAAAGAGATAATCGTATTGTTCAGGCTCAATTATTTATGGTAGATAGTGGACAAGATTGGGGATTGCCTGCAGCACATCAATTAGCAATAAAAACAATGGAAGTTAAAGGATTTCAACCAAATGAAATACAATCATTCGTGATGAAATGTATCGGTACAGGTGATGATGGCGATCAAGGCTTTGTAAGAAGATTTAATGGGTTATATCAATTTGGTTCACCAGTATTGTTAAATAATTGTTCAGTGCGGCAAGCTCCAACACCACCAACGCCTATTGGAGAAGGTATGTGGCTAGAAGCAGTGTCGAATGATACAGAGTTTTTTAGAGAGTTAAATAAAAAATAGAGTTTTTAGTCCTTTAAGGTTAGGGTTATATGAAAAAATTACTTTTTTTATTATCAATGTTATTTATGAGTGGCTTATTTCAAGCCTCACAGGGTGGAGTAGTGTCTGGTAGGAAAATATCTGATGATGAGTATTGGCGAAAAAATATGCCTGAAGGCCTGTATGAAGCACTTGCTAAGCAAAACTTTCCAGAAAGACATTCTGATAATTATGTAAAAGACTTTGAGGTTATTCCTGATTTATATCGTGAGCCGGTCCAATATTTAACAGAAAATCGGGGGTATGAGGTTGGGGCTGTTATGGCTGTTATGGTTGCTTGTAAAGCAAATGATTCTCGAGGTTTTGAGAAGGAATTTAAAGCTTGGGAAGATCGTATATTTCCTAAGAAGAATCAAACAGCTGATGTTAAGACGGTAGCAAAGAAAGAAGTTGATGGAGAAGAATTATCGAGGCTTGTTAGGCTTGCTCTCCGTGTTGCATAGTAATTATAGTAAGGTTATAGGAAAATAGAATTTGTAGTCTTTTAGGGATAGGGTTTTATGAAAATAAAATTAGTGATTTTAGGTTTATTTTTTACGGTGAATATATTCCAAGCTTCTCAAGGAGGAGAGCCTGGGTTGTCCAAAGCTTTAAAGGCATATATTGCGGGAAATAATATAGCAAAAAAACCTCATGTTGACGCTATGAAACAAGTAGATGCATTGCGTCTCGAAGGTTGTAATTCTGAGCAAATAACAGCAGAAATGTTAAAAAGATCTGCAGCAGGTACAAAGTGTTCAGCTCTATCAAGTACAGTGGTTGGACCTACCTCTCTAGGTCAAGGTGCATTGAGAAAACCATTAACACCACATAGACCTGTTCATGACGAAGTTAAATCACATATTCCTCAAATTACAGTTCCTAAACCAGAAGTTTCACCAGTGCCTATTGTTGTAGAAGAAAAAGGGAGACCTTTAGGAGGGTTGTCTGGCTTAACAGTTCAACAAGGTCAAAGACCTGCAACTCGAGCAGAAACATATTCAACAGTACCAAAAAGAGAAAAGTCAGTAGCTAGTGGTCCTGCAAAGCATCGTCCTCAGGCAAGATTGGTAAATTTTCAAGAAATGGGTTTTGATCAGTACTGTATTCAAGATATTTTTAATGGTGGTTCTGATGGCAAGGGTTTCAAAGGATTGCAAAATTTATCTGTGCAAGATCAACAGGTATTAGAACGAAACGGTAAACAATTATGGACGATTTGTGGTTGTTGTCATTGTAAGAGAGCTATGTAGTAAGCGGAAGCAGGTAGAATAACTTTTTTATAATTTAAAAATTTAAAAATCGTCAGTTGTAATTCAACTGGCGATTTTTTTGTTTCCTGATTACACTAAGAGCTGATCAAAAAATTAAACATTAAAACATGTAGGATGAAGATGAAAATTATAGACATTTTATTACTGGTCAGCATGAGTATTATCGTCGTACTTCTTGGTTATTTTTTGTACGGGACCTATGAGAAATTTATAGATATTGAGCATTATATTGTTAAGTTAGAGCACAAAATCCATACATATGAATCTGAAAAAAATGGTGACTCTGCTCATAAGGAATTATCATCTATTAACACAGCTCAAGCTACAACGGCAAGTAACTCTCAGCTGTGGTTGCAAATTCAAAAGACTCTTCAAAACACAGTGGTGCAGTTAATTGCGACCAAATCAGATCGTAATATTTTACAACCATATAAAGTACCGAATGCTTCAGTTTCTTCTGGTTCTGGATTTATTATCAGTGAGGATGGAGAAATTGTTACCAATGCTCATGTGGTAAATCAAGCAACAATCATGGTGCAAATGCCTGCATTTGGTAAGCATCAATTTGAAGTTGATTTAATTGGCATTATGCCAGAAAAAGACTTTGCTTTATTAAAGCTTAGACCCGATGATAAAGCTTTAATTGAAAAAACATTAGGTAAATTATCATACTTACCACTTGGAGATTCTGATACGGTACTTCGTTCTCAAGAAATTCTTGCATTAGGGTATCCACTAGGGCAAGAATCTTTAAAAAGTACAACTGGAGTTATTAGTGGTCGGGAGTCTGGCATGATTCAGATGAGTGCTCCTATTAATCCTGGAAGTTCAGGTGGTCCTTCAATTGATGTACATGGTAAGGTAGTTGGTATTAATAGTAGTGGTGTTGTAGAAGCGCAGAATGTTGGGTATATCATTCCTATCAATGATTTTAAAACTTTTTTATCAGATTTAAGGGCAGGTGGATTGGTTAGAAAGCCATATATTGGTATTTACCAGTCAATGGCAACTCCAGAGTTAGTCAAAGCTCTTGGCAATCCAGAGCCTGGAGGGACGTATGTGGTTGATGTATTACATGATAGTCCTTTGAAAGGTCAGCTTAAATCAGGTGATATGATTTATGAAGTGAATGGAATACCAGTTGATCTGTATGGTGAAATGGTTGTGCCTTGGAGTGAGGATAAAGTTTCAACAGCTGAATATATTGCACGGCTTCGAGCTGGACAAAAAGTAAGTATTCTTGCCTATCGCAATGGAGAGAAAAAGAAGTTTGCTTGTACCTTTGATCGCAAAGAGCTATCTCCAATCAGACAAGTATTTCCAGGATATGAAGAATTGCCATTTGAAGCTTTTGGTGGATATGTTGTTATGCCGTTGATGATTAATCATTTGCCTCATTTAATTAAAGTTGCTCCAGGCCTTGCAAAATATACAGAAGAAAAAAATCAAGCAAAACCAGTACTTGTGGTAACTCATGTGATGCCCGACTCTCCTGCGCATCGAGCACGCTTAAGAATTGTTGGTTCAGTTTTGAAAAAAGTAAATGGTCAAAAAGTTGCAACACTTGATGATTTGCGTGATGCTCTATTGCATTCAGGAGATCAGATAACAGTTGAAACAAGTGATAATATTTTAGTTGCACTTTCAAAAGATAAAGTGTTAAGACAAGAGGGAATGCTTGCGCAAACATTTGGATATCACGTTACTCCTGGTATGAAGCAATTACTTGAAAAAGAGCAAAGCGGATCTGGCAAAGTTGCCTTTGGATAAAGAGGTTTTGAATAAAGGAGAGATGGAATGAAGTATGTAGTTTCTTGCTTGATGGTTATGTGGGCAATTAATTGTTTTGGTATTCAGGATCCAAATGATCTACCGAATAGAACAATTGCTCGTTCTGAATGTTGCGGTCCTACTTGTAAGGGATCTGTGCCGCATGGTACTTTAAATCAGGTGTTTTTACAAACCATTACTCCAAGTGATTTAAAATGTTATCCATATGACATTACCAAGCCTGGAACCTATGTGATTACCAGAGATTTTTTACATGTAGTAACTTTAGATGGCAGTCCATTAATCAGAGTGTTATCAAGTAATGTTACCATTGATTTTCAAACATTTTCTTTGTACCAAAATGTACCAGCAGGTCAGTTGGATGGTACAGACCCTTTGCTTAAGTCTAATATGATAGAAATTGGTAATGGGACTGATGCAATAAGTAATGTTACGTTAGTGAATGGTACGCTATCTGGCGCTGCAGGAGTTGGTGTACTTATTCGACCAAATGTATCCAATGTTACGATTAATAGTTGTGCAATTACCAATTGTATTGGTGGAGGGGTTGCAGTCTCTGGTGCGCAAAACGTTAATGTTGAATGTTGCTCTATTACAAATCATGCAAATCAAAATATTATTGAATCTACAACTGATCTGATTATTCCCTTAATAGGTAATACTCCTAGTTCACTTGATATATTAGATGCGACACTCTTTCCTTTGACTGGTTCGACTCACCTTGGTGCATTTGGTGTGCTTGCATATAACACCAAGCAGTTTGCAGTTAAAGATAGTGAGATTCTTGCATGTGGTGCAACAAATTTAGAAAATGATGCAATTGGAATCTATGCTGAAAATTGTAATGACATTGAAGTTGTTCGTAGTGTAAGTTCTTCTCATAATACTGCTGCAGCTCTGACAACATTGACAGGACCTGCACCTCAATTACCAGCTTTAGAGCCAGGTTATTTATTTGCTAAAGGAATGTTTTTTAAAAACTGTCAAAAGGGATTTGTAGATTGTTGTTTAGTCAATTGCAACAAGGGTTCTGGAGTTGTTGGAATTGATTTGATTGAATCAGATATGTTTCACATCAGCAATAGTAATATTTTGGATAATTCTGCATGTGGAGATTGGTTTACGGTTGCTTTGCCTGATCCATGTCCAGGGCCAAAGACAGATTTTGACTTATTTACTCGTTGTTCACTATGTGATAACTTTGCAGATTCTGGAACGAATGTAAATCTTGGTACTGCTTATACTGATTATAAAGTGGGTTTAACATTGCCGCAAACAACGCCGAGTTGTATTAGTAACTGGCAGACATTGATAGATTCTGCTGACTGGACCACATTTATGGAAGGGTGGCATGCAATTGACTATGCGCTTGAGTATTACACCAATGGGTCACGAGCATATGGAATTCGTTTATTTGCAACTAATTATGTCACTATTGATGGAGTTTCTGTCCTTGATACCGTATCTGAGAATAATTCAGCATGGGGTATTTTGGTTGATAGAAATATTTGTAATTCTGCAGTTGGTGCAGGTGGGTTGTGTAATATTATCAAATTTAGCAAAGTGCTAGGAACTCGGTCATTTTCAAATACAACTGGCCCAAATGTTACCTACACAACAGAAATTGAAGCTTTATTTGGAGATATCTTAGATGAAGGAAACGGTGAAGCAGTCAGGCGCTATGAAAGTATCTCCATGATTGGCCGTGCTGTTGGAATTGAGCTGAGAAATTGTGTTGAATGCACCGTACTTCATAGTAATTTGATTAAAGGTAATTTTTCTGAATGGACATTTGCTGCAGGAGTATTTTTAAATCGTTCAAATAAGTCTGATTTAGTTGGTAATAGAATCGAGTGTAATTGTGGATCTGATAGTGGATATGGATTGTTAAATCGCACGGTTAATCCTACTGATTTGACTGCATCAACGACATTATTTGCTAATGGATTAATGGATCGTTCGAACTTAATTGATCCAGTTGGTGGTCCTGCAAATCCTCCATTTTATCCAGAAGGTACTTCAACAATCGATAAAAATATTCATTATGGGGTATTCTGGTCAAATATGGGTGTATTTGCAGTTAAGCATGCATTTACGAGTGATTTAGGATTGCTCAATAATATTGGAACACATGAAAATATTCAGATATTCTTTGATGCAGAGACTCAGCCTAATGTACCTTGTACGATTACCATGCCTGATGTTGACTCAGATTATGTTGCTCCATAGGTATTAATTAGATAGTAGGCATTAGAAAGTTTGATAGAATTCTGCTATTATAATAATAGACAAAAGTGTCATTCTAGAGGGCAATATTAGGGAATATTATGAAAAAAATGGGGATTTTCTTATTAGGTATAGCTATACCTTTTTTTGCAGTATCATCATCAGGTACTGATCTTAAAGCTTTTAAAACAAAAAAATTTGTTTCATTGGGTTTACCGATTGTAACTCAAGATGATCTTGCTGCTATGTCACCGCAAGATCGTACTAATCAGTTAGCAACACATATGACTTTAGCATCTTGGCTATCAAGAGTTACTGGTTCGCCTACATCGTTGAGCAATTCAGGTTCAACAGGATCTAGTTTGGGTGATATGAGTGATGATGAGAGAGTACAGGCTGAGGTAGAGCGGCTTCATAGAGGCTATCAGCTCATGCATTCACCTGATTATGATGATGTTGTTTGCAAAAGTCGTAAGCATACACGTTCATTAGAAAGATTATTTGCACATGCTTCAAGTCAGCAGCAAGGTATATATGATCAGGCTGAACAACAATTACTCAAAGAGCAAAGAGATTTTGATACTTTTACTAGATTTAAGAGTCAACTTCTAGGGTATTATACAGATTGTGTAGTTAAAAAAGATAAGCAAATATAACAGCACAGGCTTCTGGATCATTAACAGATGGTTCTTCTCCTCTTTCTCCAGAGTTACAGACTCGTTATGGATCTTGGGATGAAAAAGCATTGAAACATGCATTGTTACAAGCAAAAGTGGATAGAAGAAGATTCTTTGGTCGTCCTGGAGATAGTCCACAGCTTCAAGAAAAAAATGCATTAGAAACAAAAAGAGTAGAAGAAAGAGTTGCCGTAATTGAGTATTTATTAGGACAACGTGATAAATAAGTTAGCAATGGGGGATATTATGAAAAAACTACTTGTTGTATCATTACTTATTTTAACAAAAATTTCACTATGCTCAGATGGTAGAGGATCAAGAGATTTAAGGTCATGGGCATCCTTAGTTCCAGAAGTTGTAACATATGAATCTGTACAGGATGATAAAAGGCTGGCAGAGCTCAAGCAATTGTTGAAAGGACCAGGTACATTTCCTTGTGAGAAGACAGGGGATTTTAAGACAGATGCGATAAATCGATTTCAAGCTTTTAGAGATTTGGCTGAAGAAAAAAAAGCGTTGCAAGATGCTGCGGCAGAAAATTGTATAAGAGCAAATGCACATAGAGTGGCATTGTTTGGTTGTGATAGTGGATATACTGGATTAAGTTTGTTACATGAGGTAGACGGGGAAGCTATTCCTTTAGCAGTCAGGGTTGTTCAATCTGAGCAGGAAGCTAAAGAAGCATTAAGCACGTATACTCAAAGAGAAGCAGGCTATAGAGCAAGGACCTTAGAAGCAATGCGACATCTTCCTCAACCTCCTGCCAGAGTTCAACGTGGTGCTCGAAGAGTTGTTCAAGAAAGCAGAGAAGAAAAATTAACAAGAATCAAAGAGGGTCTTGGTAGGGTTAATCGAACATTAGAAGGATTACTGGCTCATAGAAGATTTATTCCAACAGCGAATATAACAGATGAAGAAAAGGCAAGGCAGTTACTGGAGATACAACAAGAAGAAGCAAGGCTTCGTGAAAGAAAAAAAGAATTAGAAAAGATGTTGCCAAGCTCTTAACGCTAAATAGAGTCATTTTCATGGACTTTAGATAGTTTGTGAAGTATAATTTTTTATATCACCACAGTTTCTATTGTATGCGCCCGTAGCTCAATTGGATAGAGTACCGGGTTTCGATTCCGTTGGTTGTAGGTTCGAGTCCTACCGGGCGCACCATCTTATGTTTATTTCAAATAACATGATAATTTATAATTAGGGTTAAAAAGGGATTTTTCGAATGTATAAATATTTTTGTATAGGATTGATGCTTACTTTAGTGAGTTTTTCAAGTTCATTAGTGAGTTTTCCAGATTCAGTAGAATTTGTAAGTAAAAATGGAAGAATAGTTCGTATTGCATTTCCATGTATGTTATCTACAGAAAAATTTGATCCATCTAAAAAAGTTTACATAAGTGATAAAATTTCAACACAAGTTGAACCACAAAGAGCAGAAGAGCTTTTATTTTGTATTATTGATTACAATAGAAATAGAGATCGTTTTGAAGCCTGTGTTACGGTAGTTGGGCCAAACAAGAAATCTGTTAATAGGTTACAAGAAAAGACTCCAGATTTATTACATAGAGCTATTGAATATAGCAAAACATCTAAGAGGTAGGTCTTAAAGCCCTTTTTAAGGCGTAAATAATGACGAGTAATTTGTTTTTTGCTACGATGATGTATTCAATAAAAACAAAATAAAGATTGCTGGGAGTTTGAGATATGAAACATGAACAACAAGAAGAGTTTTTAGATATTGTTGATCATAATGATCAAGTTATTAAAACATTACCACGATCTGAAGTATATGGAAAAGGGTTGTTTGGTCAAATGCGCTCTGTATGGTTGTTAATTAGAAATTCTCACGGTCAGCTATGGATTCCACGTCGTTGTTCTACAAGGCAAGTGTGTCCAGATCATTTGGAAGGATCGGTAGTTGGTCATGTGCAAGCAGGTGAGACGTATCAACAAGCACTGATCAGAGAGACACAAGAAGAAGTTGGGTTTGATCTTACTAAGCAATCATATAGACATCTGGGTAAACTTATACCACACATTCACCAGTCATTTTGCTTTGCAGATGTGTATGAGTGTCGTATGGATCAAGAGCCTGTTAATTGGAATAGACAAGAGTTTTCAGAATGGTCTTGGTTGACGCCAGCAGAGTTATTACAGCGTTTGAAGCAGGGTGAGAAAATTAAAGATACGTTGCCCATTATTTTAAGAGAATTTTATGGATGTAAAATATAATATATTTTTTGTAGCATTGATGATGTCATCATTTTGTTTTGCAAGTCAGGGCAAAAGTACGGATGAGAAAAAAAGCACTTTATTATCTCATATACTTCGACAAAACCGTGATCTTGGAGCAGATAATGCATTGCTGCTTCAACAGGTAGCTATGCTTTCTGCAAGAGTTCAAGAATTAGAGGCAGATAAAAGAGATTTAATGCAAAGAAATATTGACTTAAGATTGCAGTTATTAACACATCGAGCTGGTAAGTCTGAAGCTGCAAAGGAAGAATGATTAGTAGGTTGCAGGTAGTTGATTAGGGTTATGAGGGGTTTGATATGAAAAAATTTGTTTTTGTAATAATGAGCTTTGGTTTTGCTTCTTTATCTGGAATGGATGGGAGTGTAAATAAAGAGCTTAATGATTTGTGGCAAAGGCGAGAAAGAGATTATAAAGAAGCAAGTAAAGCTTGTAGATCATTAGG
>Ga0114932_10000523_pt1 | contig 45604 bp, 39 predicted proteins | sample 2SBtaG_2_FD_87286 | JGI IMG/M metagenome (GOLD analysis project Ga0114932, IMG submission 87286) | Deep subsurface microbial communities from Kolumbo volcano to uncover new lineages of life (NeLLi) - 2SBTROV12_ACTIVE470 metaG | ecosystem: Environmental > Aquatic > Marine > Volcanic ...
CACCGCCATCCGTGCGCTGAGGAAGCTGGTCTTCGGGGACCTGCTGGAGAAGGGCCTGGACGGCTACCGGCTGGCCGAGTCGGTGCACGTGGCCACCGAACCGGTCGTCAAGCCCCGGGTGGCGGCCGCCACCAGCTCCCTGGTCGGGCGCGAGGGCGAGATCGCGCAGCTCACGCGCGCCTTCGACGGTGGCGCGCGGCTGGTCACCCTGGTCGGACCCGGCGGGGTCGGCAAGTCGCGGCTCGCGCGGGAATACGCGGTGCGCGTGCGCGCGCTCCTGGATGGCGGCGCCTTCTTCTGCGAGCTCGCCGACTGCGGCAGCGAAGCGGAGCTGTGCGCCGCGGTCGCCGGAACGGTCGGGCTGGACGCGCGGCGGGGTCTGGCCGAGCTGGCCGCGGGCCTGGCGGAGCGCGGCTCGATGCTCCTGGTGCTCGACAACCTCGAGCAGCTCGCGCCCGAGGTGGTCGAGGGCCTCATCGCTCAGCTGCCGGAGGCGCGCGTGCTGGGCACCTCGCGCGCGGTGCTGCGCCTGCCGGGGGAGCAGGTCGTGACCCTCGACCCGCTCGACGCGGAGGAGGGCCGTCAGCTCTTCCTCGACCGCGCCCGCCGCGCGGGCGCCGAGGTGCCCGACGATGCGGCCGTGGCCGCCGTGGTGGAGGCGCTCGACGGCTTCCCGCTCGCGATCGAGCTGGCCGCGTCCCGCGCCCGCCTGCTCGACCCCTCGGAGATGGTGCGCCTGCTCGACCAGGGCCGCGAGGTCGCGAGGTCCCGTCGCGGCCAGCGGCCCTCGCGCCACCGGAGCATGAAGGACACGCTGGCGTGGTCTTGGTCGCTGTTGCCCGACTGGGGGCAGGAGGCCCTCGCCCGGCTCACCGTGTTCCGTGGCGGCTTCACCCTGGGAGCGGCCGAGGTGGTGCTGGACGACGGCGAGGCGGATCCCCTCGAAGCGCTCGAGGAGCTCCTCGACCGCAGCCTGCTGCACCGCGCGCCGGGCAGCTCCCGGTACTCGCTGTTCCGGCACGTGCGGGACTTCGCGCAGCAGCACCTCGCGGCGGACGACCCGGCCATCGCCCGCCACGGCGCGTACTTCGGTGGGCTCGGGCGGAGCTACGCCCACCCCCTGTCCGGCACCACCACGCTGCCCGACGAAGCCCTGCGCCACGAGCTGCCGAACCTCGTGCAGGCCGCCCGGCACGCCATGGCGGTGCGCGACGTCGACACCACGCTGCGCACCGGGGTCACCGCCGCCGCCATCTACCGCCGCTGGGGACCGCGGCATGCCGGCCTCGACCTGCTCGCCGAGCTGCTGGCCTGCAGCTGGCTCCCCATGGACAGCCAGCTCTACGTGCATCGCTGGCGCACGCGGCTCGGCACCGATCTCGGGCTGCGTTCGCTGGTCGCCAGCGAAGCCGCCGTCGCCACCGAGAAGGCCCTCCAGGTGGGCGACGAGCGCTGGATCGCGCTCTTCGAGGTGCTCTTCGCCTGGTCCGGCAGCCTGCCCCCCACCGAAGCGCTCGCCGTCTCCGAGTCGGCCGTGGCGCGGCTCGACCGGGTGGGTGGCACCGAAGATCGTGGCTCCGCCCAATGGATCACGGGCTGGCTCGCACTCGCCGAGGGCCACCCGGAGCGCGCGGCGGCCTACATCGCCCGCTCGGCCTCGCTCTTCGCGGAGGGCGGGCACGACCTGTCCACCCCCGGCACCAGCCTGGCGATGGTGGCCCAGGCCATCGCACGCCTCGACCCCGATCTGGTGGAGGACGGTTCGGTGAACCTGGGCATCTCGCTCTTGCGCGACCGCGCCGAGGCGTCGGGCGACAGGCTGGACGCGGAGCGCGAGCGCTTCCACGCGGCCCTCATCCGCGAGCTCGCGCCCCTCCGTCGGGCGATGGAGGCTTCGGCCGAGCAAGCGCTCGCGCTCGGGCAGCCGCAGCGCGCTGGAGTCGTGCTCCGGGAGCTGGCCGCCCTGAAAGACGCCGACGACGGCGTCGTGCTCGCCGGTCGGGCGGTCGCCCTGCTCGAGGGCGAAGAGCTGAACCACGCGCGCATCGTGCTGGCCGAGTCGCTGCTCGCTCTGGGCCGATTCGAGCACGCCAGCCAGGCCATGGCACAGGTCGGTGAGATCCGAGAGGCCGGTTGGAAGCGTCGCTTCCAGCTGGTCGCCAGCGTGCTGGATCGGTCCTCGCGCAGCTGAGACGGGCGGATCTCAGATCCATCTCAGGCGCACCTCAGCTCGGTTCCGGTGACCTTGGAAGGGCAGGAGTCACCCATGCCCACGCTCACCGAGCTCGAGTCGCTGCTGAAGGCCCAGCCCCCCGCAGGCCGGCCCGAGGTCCTCCGTCGCTGGTCGCTCGACGGCGGCCACTTCCTCGACACCCCCTTCGGTCCGGACGGCGACCGCTTCGCGCCGGTCTGCGAGCTCCTGCTGGAGGCCCCCTCGCGCTGGGTCGCCCGGCTCGTGGCCGACGCCACGTGGCCCCTCACCGACGCGGTCGACTGCGAGCGCCTCCACCGCCTTGCAACGAGCCTGACAGCCGCCTGACAACAGCCCCCGGCGTTGTGCGCATGCTGGCCCTCGCTCGGAGGATCCCTTGCTGCCCCTGCTGCTCGCCTGCACGCCCGCCCAGATCCAGTTCGAGGCGGCCTTCGACGAAGCCGTCGTGTCCACCCACGACACCGCCGTGGCCGACACCGCGGAGGCGACCGGGCCGGTGTTCGACACCGTCAGCGCCGACGTGCACCCGGACATGGGCTCGCTGGTCGTGATGCGCTGGGACCAGCAGCGGCCGGCCGAGGTGCAGGCCTTCTACACCTTCGAGGACGACGTGTGGCACCACGCCCCGGCGGTGCAGCGCGACGCGGGCGCCCAGGAGCAGCTCATCGTGGGCGTGCCCTACGGCTACGAGGTCACCGTGCGGCTGGTCGGCGGTGGCGAGGAGACCGAGACCTTCGTGGTCACCACCGACGAGCTCCCCGAGGACGCGCCGGCGCCCGAGCTGTTGGCGGTGGACGAGGATCGCCTCGACCCCGACACGAACTTCGTGTTCGGCGGCTACGGCGCCGCCTTCGGCAACGGCGACTACTGGGCCTTCGTCATCGACCGCAAGGGACGGCTGGTGTGGACCCACCAGGCTCCGTCGAGTCGGATCATCCTGGCCCCGCGCGTGAGCTGGGACGGCACCACCTTCCTGGTCGACCACAACAGCTACTGGGGGGCCTGGGACGGCGGCACCCAGTCCGAGGTGGTGGGCCTGAAGATCGATGGTTCGGAGACGGCGGTCTACGACACCCCCGGTCTGCACCATCCCTTCACCGACCTTCCCGATGGCTCGTTGGCCTGGGGGGTGATGTCGGGGAACGACGAGACCCTGGAGATCCTGCGGCCCGACGGTGAGCAGGAACGGCTGTGGACCTGCTCGGAGTTCCTCTTCAGCATCGGCGAGAGCGACTACTGCGGCTCGAACACCCTCACCTACGTCGAGGAGACCGACACCTTCCTCTTCTCGTTCTACTCCCTGGACTCGGTGGTCGAGATCGACCACGCCACCGGCGAGGAGGTCCGGGTCTACGGGCACGTCGACGGCGCCTACGACTTCTCGCCCTTCGACTCCAGCTTCTGGTGGCAGCACGGCGCGCACTACACGGACACCGGCACCTTCATGGTCAGCACGAAGGACCAGGCGGGCGGCAACGAGACCGTGGTGCGCGAGTACGAGGTCGACCACGACGCCGAGGAGCTCGTGGAGGTCTGGTCGTTCGGCGATGGCGAGGGCATCTACGGCGACAACCTCGGCGAGGCGTGGAAGCTCCCGGGTGGCAACGTGCTGCACAACTATGGCCAGGCCGGGCGCCTCCGGGAGGTCACCACCAGCGGCGACGTGGTGTGGGACGTGGTGTGGAGCACCGACGGCATCCAGTGGCTCGGCAAGACCACGGGCATCGACGACCTCTACGCGTTCCTGCCCACCGAGTAGACCGGCCCGCCGTCACTCCTCGCGGTACCAGAGCTGGGCGCCGCTCGCGCACGCTCCCACGCCGAACACGTCGGGCTGGTCCTGGCACACCGTGCCCTCGCCGATCGACGCCGAGCTCGAGTAGATCGTGAGGCACTTGTAGGTGCCGCCGCCGCCGTTGCTGCACCCCACGCCCCAGCTGCCGCCTTCCGACGAGGTGCACGAGAAGCTGCTGGAGATGCTCGTGCCCGTGCCGAAGCTGTAGCTGCCATTGAGCGCCTGGTAGCTCGACCAGCTCCACACCAGCGTGGTGGCCGGCGAGATGTAGAAGCCCGAGCCGTAGGTGTAGAGGTAGCGGCGGGTGATTCCCGAGCTCAGCTTGTCCACCACCGCCGAGGTCAAGAGCGTCCAGCCGCCCCCGTCGATGTCCATCTCGCAGGTGGCGGTGACGCTGGAGCCGGTGCCCAGGTCGATGTCGTAGTTCCCGTCGGCCGCGCCGGAGTCGTCGGCCAGCACGTCGCCGCAGTCGTACCAGGCACAGGTCTCGTCCTCGTCCACCACGTCGTCGCAGTCGTTGTCCACGTCGTCGCAGGTGTCGGTGGCGATCGGGTTCACGTCCGCGTCGCCGTCGTCGCAGTCGGTGGCGTCGGACACGTAGCCGCTGGGCTCGGTGCACGCGGCCAGGGTGTCGCTGGCGTCCCCGTAGCCGTCGAGGTCCGCGTCGGCGTACCAGGTCAGCGCATCGGTGGCGTCCTCGTCGACGGCGCTGTCGCAGTCGTTGTCCACGCTGTCGCAGGTCTCGTCGGCGCTCGGGTAGACCAGCGCCTCGGCGTCGTCGCAGTCGGTGGCGTCCGACACGTGCGTGCTCGGCTGGTCGCACACCACCGTGGTGTCGCTGGCGTCGCCGTAGCCGTCCGCGTCGTCGTCGGCGTACCAGGTGGGGGCGTCGGTGGCGTCCTCGTCGACCCTGCCGTCGCAGTCGTTGTCGGCGTCGTCGCAGGCCTCGCTGGCGCCGGGGTAGCTGCGGGCTGTGGTGTCGTCGCAGTCGGTCGCGTCGGCGACCGTGCCGCTGGGCGCGTCGCAGGCGACCGTGGCGACGTCGGGGTCGCCGAAGCCGTCGCTGTCGGTGTCGTCGTACCAGGTGCCGGCGTCGACCGCGTCGCTGTCGGCGTCTCCGTCGCAGTCGTCGTCGAGGTCGTTGCAGACCTCGGTCGCGGCGGTGTTGACCGCTGCGCTGCCGTCGTCGCAGTCGGTGGCGTCGGCCACGTGGTCGCTGGGCTGGGTGCAGGCGGCCTGGGTGCTGGCCGCGTCGCCGAAGCCGTCGCCGTCGGTGTCGGCGTACCAGGTCGCGGGGTCGGTGGCGTCGGTGTCGGCGTCGCCGTTGCAGTCGTTGTCCACCCCGTCGCAGATCTCGGTGGCGTCGGGGTTCACGGCGGCGTCGCCGTCGTCACAGTCCGTGGCGTCGGCCACGGTGCCCGCGGCCGCTTCGCAGGAGGTGGAGCTCGCCCCGGCGTCGCCGAAGCCGTCGCCGTCGGCGTCGTCGTACCAGGTGAGGGCGTCGACCGCGTCGCTGTCCACGTCGCCGCTGCAGTCGTTGTCCACCTCGTCGCAGAGCTCGACCGCGTCGGGGTTCACGTCCCCGTCGAGGTCGTCGCAGTCGGTGGCGTCGGCCACGTGATCGGTGGGCTGGGTGCAGGCGAGCTCGGTGCTGTCGGGGTCGCCGAAGCCGTCGCTGTCGTCGTCCTCGTACCAGGTCAGCGCGTCGACCGCGTCGCTGTCCACGGTGCCGTCGCAGTCGTTGTCCACGCTGTCGCAGACCTCGCTCGCGTCGGGGTTCACCGCGGTGTCGGTGTCGTCGCAGTCGCTGGCGTCGGCCACGCTGCCGCTGGGCTGGTCACAGAGGTCGTCGTAGGCGCTCGCGTCGCCGAAGCCGTCGCTGTCCGCGTCCTCGTACCAGCGCGTGGTGTCGAGGGCGGAGGGGTCGTCGGTGTCGCCGTCGCAGTCGTTGTCCACGCCGTCGCAGAGCTCGGACGCGTCGGGGTTCACGGTGAGGTCGGTGTCGTCGCAGTCCGACGCGTCGGCCAGCCAACCGCTGGCCGCCTCGCAGGCGGCCTCGGAGGTCGCCGGGTCGCCGAAGCCGTCGCCGTCGGCGTCGGCGTACCAGGTGGACGCGTCCGCCGCGTCCTCGTCGGTGGCGCCGTCGCAGTCGTCGTCGACCTCGTTGCAGACCTCGGTCGCCCAGGGAGACACCGCCGCGGTCGTGTCGTCGCAGTCGCTGGTGTCGCTCACGAAGCCCGTAGGGGCTGCACACGCCTCGGTGGTGGTGGCGGCATCGCCCGCGCCGTCGGCGTCGGCGTCGGCGTAGAAGGTGCTCTCCACCCCCTCGTCCACGGTCCCGTCGCAGTCGTTGTCGGCCTCGTCGCAGGCCTCGGTGCCGTCCGGACTGGCCGTCCCGTCGCCGTCATCGCAGTCGCCGGAGCGCTCCACCCAGCCGCTCGGCGCCTCGCACGCCGCGGTGGTCCAGGCCTCGGCGCCCCAGCCGTCCCCGTCGGCGTCCTGGTACCAGGTGCTGCCGTCGGTCAAGGTGGGATCGTCGTCGTCGATCGCGCCGTCGCAGTCGTTGTCGAGCTCGTCGCACACCTCGTCGGCGCCGGGGTTCACCTCGAAGACCGTGTCGTCGCAGTCGCTGTCGTCGTCGAGCCAGCCGCTCGCGGCCTCGCAGCTCTCCTCCGACACGGCGGGGTCGCCGTAGCCATCGCCGTCGGCGTCGGCGTGCCAGGTGCGGGCGTCGGCGGCGTCCTCGTCGGTGGACCCGTCGCAGTCGTCGTCGAGCTCGTTGCAGAGCTCCACCCCGTCCGGGTTGATCGTGGCGTCGTCGTCGTTGCAGTCGGCGTCGTTGGCCACGAAGCCTTGGTCCGGGTCGCAGTCCTCCAGCGAAGCCTTCGGGTCGCCGTGCCCGTCGCCGTCGGTGTCGGCGTACCAGAGCTCGCGCACGTCCTCGTCGGTCTCGCCGTCGCAGTCGTTGTCCTGACCGTCGCAGCGTTCCTCGGCGTCGGGGTAGGTCTGGTCGTCGCTGTCGTCGCAGTCGCCGGCGTCGGCGACCGTGCCGGCGGGCGCTTCGCAGGCCTCCGTGGATGCGTCGACGTCTCCGAAGCCGTCTTCGTCGGCGTCGGCGTACCAGGTCTGGAGCTCGCAGGGCTCGCCGGTGTCGACGGGGACCGGGTCCTCCTCTTCCACCGGCGCCTCGTCCACGGCGGTGTCGTCGAACTTCTCGTTGCGGCAGCCGCCGAGGACCAGGAGGAGCAGGGTGTTCATCGGTCCACCCTACCTCCAGAGCGGGCGTTTCAACCGCTCATCCAGGACCTTGGAGCCTCTTCGTGCACCGGCCCTACTCCCGCGGGTCCTTCGCAGGGACCCAGTCGGGTTCCGGGCCATCGCCCGCGATCTTGCGCAGGCCCGTGCCCTCGTTCTTGTAGGCGGTGAACCCGGCCCGGTGCATCTCTTCGGGGGTGGGCTTGTCGCGGCGCACGCTCGACCGGATCGCACGGGCCGGCGCGCTCAGCAGGCGCTCCAGGGCGCCGAAACCCCGGTCTGGGTGGCCGGAGTCGCGATCGAGCGGGCAGCGGAAGCCGCACAGGCGGGGATCGGCGTCGCTCGGCTGCTGGAAGACCTCGAGCTCGGCCTGGCAGCTGCTGCAGTGGTAGCGGAAGATCGGCACGGCACCGCCTATCCGCAGACGCGCCTGCGCGGCGCGCCGAAGCGGCCGTCGAGGAACGCGAACCAGCCCGCCCAGGCGGCTTCGGCGCCTTCGGGGGCGTCGAGGAAGGCGAGGAGGTCGGGCACGTCGTCGGCGTGGAGGGGCTGCCGCTTCATCGACGAGAGCTGGAGCAACAGCTCGACCGCGATCGAGCGCACGTCGCTCGGGTCGTGCAGCGGCAGCACCACCTTGTCCACGTACCAGGCCGCCTCCTTCTGCACCTGGCGGGTGGTGCGGTCGCCCGCGGCCCAGGCCTCGAGCCACCCCCGGAGCACCTCGGCGGTGGGCACCTGGACCCACGCGGCGTCGGGTGGGTGCCAGCCGAACGGACCACAGGCGGTGCGCTCGTCTTCCTCGCTCCCGAGGCGCGCCACGAGGCGTTCCCGCGCCCTCTCGGCGGCCTGCCGTTCACCGTCGGTGGTGGCCCCTTCGAGCAGGGCCTCGACCGCGCGGAGCTTGCGCTTCAGCGTCTTCACACAGAAACAGTACCCCCGGCAGCTGCAAACGCCTCCTCCTCAGCTCCCGGACTCCCAGGTCCAGGCGCTGTCGGACCAGGGCACGTCGGCGCTGTAGCCGCGTCCCAGCAGGTCGCCGAGGAAGGCGCTGCCGCTGTCCCAGTCGAGCACGGCAGGCCGAGGCGGGTCCGTGCCCGCCAGGGCGTGTCGCTCAGCTCGCCTTGGCCTTGGCCCTGGCCACGCCAGAGGTGGCCATCCAGAGCACGTGGTGGCTGTTGTAGTCGCTGTGGGGGCGACCCGGCTGGAAGTGCTCGTGCACCGCGACCTGGAAGCCGAGCTGCTCCAGCCGGTCGGTGAGCGTGTCGTCGGGCGTGGCCGACCAGATGCCCAGCACACCGCCGGGCGCGAGCGCCTCGCCGGCGGCGAGGAGGCCCTCGTAGTCGTACAGGCTGCTGTTCTGCGCGCGGCTGAGGTCGCGGGGGCCGTTGTCGACGTCGAGCAGGATGGCGTCCCACTGCGCCTGCGGTCCCAGCAGCTCGGACACGCTCCCCACGTGCACCCGGGAGCGCCGATCCCGCAGGGGGTGGCGGGCGGCCTCGCCCACGTAGTCGCGGTTCCACCTCACCACGGCGGGCATCAGCTCCGCCACGGTGACCACGCCCTGTCGGCCCACTCGGCGCAGCGCAGCGGCCATCGTGAAGCCCATGCCGAGGCCCCCGACCAGCACCCGGGCGTGGCCGAGGTCGGCCAGGAGGTCGCAGGCGAGGTCGGCGAGCGCGTCCTCGGAGCCGTGGTCCTGGTTGGTCATCAGCTCGGCACCGTCGACGTGGATGACGTACTCCCCACCGCGTCGGTGCAGGTACATCACGCCATCGTCGTCGGGCACGTCGCACGAGTCGATCAGTTCCCACGCCTTCATGCTACGTCCCGGTCGAAAGGGCGCGACGAGCAGGGGGCCCGAACCTTCGGATCTGCTCGTGGCGAGGTGTGGCGGCCTTGACCGTCAGCGATGTCTGGCGTGGGTGTATCACCCGCTGGCGCCGGGTCGAGGCGGATTGTGGACCGCTCCACGTCGTCGTCGCTGGTCGCTGGTCGCGCGCGCTCAGGGCCCCTCGCCGAGGGCGTCGATGTTGGCCCTCATGCCGGCCAGCCAGTCCACGCCTTCGCCCTCGAGGCTGTCGAAGACCAGCTGCTTGGGGCCCTCCACGCTGGCGCGTGCCGTGTCCGAGGGCGCAACCTCCCACCAGAGCCAGGGCTCGTAGACCTCGGTGGTCACCGGCTGCGCCGGGTCGAGATCCAGCTCGCGCAGGTGCAATCCGAAGCGTCGGGCGAGGTAGCTGTACGTGGGATGGCTCGTGGCGATGGGCACGGTGGCCCAGGGTTGCAGGGAGGTCGCGAGCAGGGAGTCGATCGCGTCGAGCTCGAGGCGGGTGGTGCCGTGTCCGAGCTCGAGGGCCTCGGCCTGGTCTGGCGAGGCCGCCAGCAGCGCGGCATGGACGGCGTCGGCCTGCTGGGCGAAGAGCGCCGGGTCCATCCACGTGTGGGGGTCGACACCGCCGTGGGAGTGCTTGCCGTCGGCGCCGTGGCTGTGGACGACGGCCTCCCGGGTGAGCAGGTCGAGGTCGGCGGAGGTGTCCACGAAGCGGGCCCTGGGCAGCGACGCCGTGTTCGTCCAGGCTTCGAAGCCGGCGCCGTTGGCGATCAGCAGGTCGGCCTCGGACAAGCTCGCGATGGTGGCGGCGTCGGGGCGCCACGTCCCGGCGTCTTCGCCCTCGGGCAGCAGGCAGCGGGCGTCGACCGCGTCGCCGGCGATGCGCTGCACGAGCCAGTGCACCGGCCGCGACAGGCTCACGACCTCGAGGCGCTCGGGCGCGGGGGGAGGGGGCGGCTCGGAGCAGGCCAGCAAGATCACCACAGAGTCTCCAAGAGGGCGAGTCCCGCCCAGGTGCCCGCCGCCGCGACGCCCGTGGCGCCAAGAAGGAGGAGGAATTGTTCGGCCGCCACCACCCGGAGCACGGTGGCGCGGCTGGCGCCCAGCCGGACGAGCAGCCCCAGCTCGGCCTGCCTCAGCCGCAGGGTCAGGTGCAGCACGAGGGCGCCGAAGGCCAGGGTCGACAGCCCCACCAGGGTGTAGATCGAGCCCAGGAGGTCGCGCACCGACAGCACGATGGCGAGCACCGTGCGCACCACCTCCACCGGCCGCACGGCCTGGTAGCGCGGGTCCAGCGCCGCCTCGCCGAGCAGCTGGTCGTGGGCCTTCTGGTCGTTCGGCCAGACGATCACGGCGTCGAGGGGGAGCACGTCTTCGCGTCCGTGCAGGTGGAAGCTGTCGAGGGAACGCTCGGAGACCTCCTGGAAGAGGAAGACCGCGGCGCTCGCCTCGATGACCTCGCCCTCGCCGGGGCTCTGGTCGTCGTCGTCGGACAGGGGATCGTGGCCGTGCAGGGCGCCGTCCAGGGCCCACGCGGTGCGCAGGTCGGCCAGGAAGGCTCCGTCCTCCGGCCCACCGCTGGGCGCGAGCACGCCGACCACGGTCAGCTGGAGCGGGTAGGCGCCCGCCACGTCGTAGAGGTCCTGCAGGTCGCCGCGCACCGTGTCGCCGGGCGCGAGCTGGAAGGCCTCGGCGGTGTCGGCCCCCGCCAGCACCTCGCCCAGCACGCCGGGGCGGCGACCGGCGGCGAGCACGAGGCCCCGCCGCTCCATCACCTCGATGTCGGTGCCCACCACCGGGTAGCCGTTGGCGCTGTGGCCCACGTGCACCGGCAGGACCGCGCCGTAGTGGCGCAGCTCGTCGACCAGGCCGTAGGCCACCTGGTCGTGAGGGCGGCCCCGGAAGTACAGCGCGCTCATCACCAGGTCCAGCTCGTCGCCGCGCACCCCGACCACCAGGCCGCTCTGCTCCGCGCGCTCGTACAGCCCCGCCTCCAGCTCCGCGGCGGCGGACCACGTCAAGGCCGGCAGCCAGAGCGCCAGCGCGAGGCCCAGGACCAGCACGGCGCTGCGCACCGGTCCCGCGCGCAGGTGGGCGAGAGCGAGCTCGAAGGCGATCACGGTTCCCCCGTCACAGTCTGGGCCGTCACAGCGCGATCCGGCGCACGAAGCGGGCGAGCACGGCGGGGTCGTGGGTGACGAGCACCAGCGTGGCGTCGACGTGTTCCTCGAGGAGCTGCAGCGTGGCCTGGGTGCGCTCGGGGTCCAGGCCCGAGGTGGGCTCGTCGGCCAGCACCAGGGCGGGGCGGGTGACGAGGGCGCGGGCCACGGCCACCCGCTGGCGTTCTCCCTGGGAGAGGGCCGTGGGGCGCGCGGCGGGGTCGACGCCCACCTGCTCGCAGAGCGCGGCGGCGCGGGCGGGGTCGCGGCGCCCGGCGAGCCGCAGGGGCAGCTGCACGTTGTCGGCGGCGCTCAGGTGGGGCACCAGCGGGTGGTCCTGGAAGATGAAGCCCACGCGCGTCAGCCGGTGCTGGCGACGCTCGGCGTCCGAGGCGCGGTGCAGCGCGAGCCCGTGGACCTCGAGCTCCCCCTGGCCCACCAGCTCGCCGCTCAGCAGGCGGAGCAGCGTGGACTTGCCGGCTCCCGAGGCGCCGTGAACCGCCCAGGACTCGCCGGCGTCGATCGCGAGATCCGGCACGGTCACGGTGCAGCCCGGCCAGCGGTAGCGAAGCCCCTCGGAGCGGATCACAGGCGCTCCAGCAGCTGGTCGAGGGGGACCCGGTCGTCGGTCTCGACCGGCACCTCGCCCGGCAGGCGCTCGGCGTTGCGGATCCAGCTGCCCGTGATCTTGCGGTCCCGGTAGGCGAAGACCGCCTGGTAGCGGTTCACGCGCACGTGCTCGTGGCCCTGGTGGGTGACGCGCGCGGTGAGCCGCCAGGCGGCGCTCAGGCGCTCGTGGTCCAGGGCCTCCACCGACTCCCAGGCCACGTCCTCGACCACCACCTGGGTGTCCTCGGCCTCCATCCGGGCCAGCGTCGTCCAGTGCTCCACGTAGGCGTCGGTCAGCGCCTCCCCGGCCAGGCTGCCGCTGAGCAGTGCGTGCACCTGGTCCGGATCGCGGGGCAGCCGGTACACGTCGTACACGCGCTCGTGCAGCCCACGGAAGCGCCGGAGCGCGTCGTCGTCGAGATCCGCGGGAGCGAAGCAGGCCAGCAGCAACCACACCACTCGAAGCTATCCGAGTGCGAGCGCGATCGGTCCCTCCCGTGGTGATCGAGCCCTCAGCTCGGTGCGCAGGTGCTCACGCCGGCGCCCACCACGTCGAAGCCCATGCGGTCGACGACCTTGCTGGAGCTGCCGTCGGGCTTCACCTGGTAGACGTCGGTCGACTCGCCGATGCCGTAGCTGCGCACGAAGAGCCAGAAGTCGCCGTCCCAGGTGGCGAAGGCGAAGGCGTCGATGTCGCTGGGATCGGGGAAGCCCTGCACCCGCACGGTCTCGAGGTTGGCGCCGTTGGTCTGATCGATGCGCTGGAGCTCGGCGGGCGACTCGAGCGGCAGGAAGGCCCAGAGCTCGCCGTCGGCGTTGCCGGTCAGCTCGGACTGGCTGGGCAACGTACCGACCGTGGTGAGGTTCCAGGAGGCGGTGTCGAGGCGGGCCACGGTGCGCTCGTTGGCCACGTAGAGCTGGTCGCGCCAGGTCGCGTCGTCGTCGGTCGCGTAGCCCATGCCGAAGCTGCCGAAGCTCGGCTGGCTGTAGCTCGTCGCGGTGCAGGCCATGGTCTCGAGGTCGACCTCGTACACGCTGTCGTCGGAGTAGCGGAGGTAGGCCGCGCCGTCGCGGGCCACGCCCATCGAGTTGGGGCTCGCCCAGTACGTGCAGTCGGGGGCGCCCACGTACTCCACGCTCAGGTCGGCGGGGTCGAAGAGGTAGATCTCGCCGGCGTCGCGCTCCACCAGGTAGATCAGGTCGCTGGTGGACGCGCAGTCGTCCTCGGGGGGCTCCTCCTCGTAGCTGGGCTCGTCCGCCTCCTCCTCCTCGGGCTCCTCCTCCTCCGGCTCGTCTTCCTCTTGGGGCTCGGCCGGCTCGTCCCCCTCGACGGGCTCGTCGTCGTTGTCGACCGGGCGCCCTTCGCCGCTGGAGCTCTCGTTGCCCTCGGTCTCCTGGGGCAGGGCCTCGATGCCGAAGTCCTGGGTGCAAGCGACGAGGCCGATCGGCACGAAGATCGAGAGCATGGGAACCTCCTGGGGTGATCCAGGAATACGCCGTCGGACCAGTGAGTGATAGCGAATCGTTTAGCGCAACTCATTCAATGAATCTGAATAATGGTGCTGGACGACGGGCCGTGTCACGCTGTCGGTCGAGGAGGAGCGATGATCTGGTGGTTGGCTTGTGCCGGCGGAGCCCACAGCGACAGACACAGCGCCGGTCCCCCCGGAGGACACCGCGACCGACGAGGAGCGCGAGGAGGTCGACCCCGACGACACCGCGCCGGCCGACACCTCCCCGCCCGACGACAGCGGGGCGACCGGGGACACCGGCTCAGGAGGTGACACCGGTCCCCCAAACGACACCGGAGAAGGCCCCCCCTCCGACCCGTGTGCAGGCGTGCAGGAGATCACCACGCAAGGCCTCACGGCGACCATCGACGGAAGCACGGTCGCCTACACGGATGGGTACTGGCTCAGCACCTTCTTGTACGGCAGCTGGAACGACAGCGCGGCCGGCCTCGCCCGAGTCCTCTCGATCGCGGCGGACGGCGAACTGGACGTGCCGGGGGAGCGTCGGCTCGTCTCGGCGTCCAGCACCACGCAGGTCGGCGGGCAGAAGCCGACCACCTGGTCCTTCGAGGGAGCAGGCCCGGCCGTGACGGTGTGCGCGGTGATCGGGAACGCAGGCTGGGGGGTGTTGCCCGGCCCGGTGGTGCTCCATGGGAACGCGGGCAAGGTGGTCCTGGAGGACGTCGTGTGGACCGCCTGGCCTGCGTTCTGAGCCGCTCTCGTCAGGTGCCTCCGACCGCTCGACAGGCCTCCAGGAAGGCCGCGACCCACGTCCGCCCCGCCCGCCCGAGCGGCTCGTCGGCCCGGGTCACCAGGTGGGGATGGTACGTCCAGCTCGAGCCCTCGTCGCGGTGCACGGACACCAGCCGTCCGGCGGCGAGGTCGCCGTCGACCAGGTGGCGCGGCATCCAGCCGAAGCCGGCCCCGGCCAGCAGCCCCGCCCGCTTGCTCTCGAAGTCGGCCAGGTAGACCACGTGGTGGGTGCCGGTGAAGCTCGGTCGGGGGCTGACCGCGTGCTTCGACGACGAGTCCCGCACCACCAGCTCCACGTGCTCGAGGAGCTCGTCCCGGCCCACCTCCCGACCCGCGAGGCCGTGCTCGGGCGCGCACAGCAGCACCAGCTCGAGCTCCGGCAGCGCCTGCCCCACCAGCGGGTGGTCCACCTCCAGCTCCAGGTTGAGCATGAGGGCGGCGCGGGTGGCGTGGAAGCGCTCGTGCACGCCGTCCTGGTAGGCGACCTCGAGGTGCACCCGGGTCGGTGCGCCCGCGTCGAGCAGCACCCGGAGCGCCTCCATCGCGGGCTGTCGTGGGAAGAGCCCGTCGAGCACCACCCGCAGCTCGGGCTCCCAGCCGTCGCGCAGCGACCGCGCCGACGCGTCCAGCGAGCGGGCCTCGGCGAGCACCCGCCGCCCCGCCGCCAGCACCTGCTGCCCGGCCGCGGTCAGCACCGCTCGGTGCCCGCTGCGGTCGAACACGGGGACCCCCACCGCGTCCTCGAGGCCTCGCACGGTGTAGGTGATGGCGCTCGGCACCCGGTGCAGGGCCCGGGCCGCGGCGGCGAAGCTGCCGTGCTCGACGATCGCCTCGAGCACGGCCAGCTGGTCCAGGGTGTGCTGGGGGACGCTCACGCGCCGCTGAAGTCCACACCCTCGAACACCATCGACGGGCTCAACGTGCTCGAGTACGGCCAGGGATCGCTGCCCACCTCGGCCAGGCTGGCGAACAGGGTCTTCAGGTTGCCGGTGACGTTCATCTCGCTCACCGGGCTCGTGAGCTGGCCGCCCTCGATCAGGAAGCCGTGGGTGCCGAAGCTGAAGTCGCCGGTGGTCGGGTCGGCGTTGCCGCCGAGCCAGCCGAGCACGAGCACGCCGTCGCTCACCGAGCCGATGAGCGCGTCCAGGTCGCGGGTGCCGGGGGCCACCACCACGTTGCTCGTGCTGCCGCCGTTGGGGGTCCAGCCGAGCTTCTTGCCGTAGTAGGTGTCGATGTACCAGGTCCTGAGCTCGCCCCCGCTCAGGATCTCGCGCCTGGCCGCCGTGATGCCTTCGTCGTCGAAGAGGCGCGAGCCGAGCCCGCCCACGAGCAGGGGCTCGTCGGTGACGGTGAGCTTGTCGGACACCCCGCCCGGGGCGTCCTTCCAGAAGCTGCGCCCCTGGTAGGCGGCGCGGGCGTCGGCCGGCTGCAGCAGGCGACGGACCAGGCTGCCGGACGCGGAGGGATGGACCACCATGGTGGTCTTCTTCGACGGTCCCTTCTTCGCGCCCAGCCGGTCGCGGGCACGCTTCATGGTCTCTTCGGCCACGGCCTCGGGGGTGGGCACGCGATCCATCGTGCTGGCGCCGCCCCACATCCAGCCCTCGGGCCGCTTGTCGCCCTCGTCCTGCAGCGTGACCTCGGAGCCGATCCAGAGCCAGGTCGCGGAGTGGGTGCCCGAGAAGCCGTTGGAGCTGGCCACCCCCTTGAGCGCGTAGCCGTCGCTCGAGCTGGACGTGGCGCTGATGACCTGGTCCTTCCCGGCCAGGCCGGCGTTCTGGCCCTCGCAGAGCGCCAGCCGCTCCTCCCGGGTCAGCGCCGCGATGGTGGCGTCGTGCAGGGCGAGGTCGATCTTGGGACGGCCCGCGAACAGGGCGGGGTCGGTGATCACGCGGTCGGCGTCGGGCTGGAGCGCGTTGGTGAGGACCACCGCTTCGGCGATGAACGCCTGCAGCTGCTCGGAGCGCAGGTCGTTGGTGCTGTGGCTCGAGTAGCGCCCGTCGACCCACAGCTTCAAGGACAGGCCCTGGCTGGTGGCCTCCTTGACCTTCTCGAGCTGGCCGTCGCGCACGGAGAACTCGGTCTCGCGCTGGGTGGTGGCCGTGGCGAAGGCCTCGTTGGCGCCGGCTCCGGTGGCCAGGTCGACCGCCATCTCCGCGCGGTTCAGGAGCTTCTCAAGCACTCTCGCCTCCCACGGTCATCTTCTTGACCAGCACGGTGGGCAGGCCCTGCGACACCGGGACCCGCTGGCCGTCCTTGCCGCAGGTCCAGCCGCCGGTGTCGAGCACGGCGTCGTTGGCGGCCATCGTGACGTTCTTCAGCGACTCGGGCCCGTTGCCGATGATGTTGCAGTCCTTGATGGGCGCGGTGACCTTGCCGCCCTCGATGAGCCAGCCGTTCTTGATGTAGAAGGTGTAGTCCCCGGCGCCGATCTGCACCTGGCCGTTGGTGAAGGTCTCCGCGATGATGCCGTGGTCGACCGACGCGATGATCTCCTCGCGGGTGTGGGGACCGTCCTCCATCGAGGTGCAGCGCATGCGCGGCATCGGCGGGTGCCGGAAGCTCTCGCGGCGTCCGGAGCCCGTGGGGGCCACGCCGTAGTGCTTCGCGGAGATGCTGTCGTGCAGGTAGCTGGCCAGCACGCCGCCCTCCACGAGCACGGTGCGCTCGGTGGGGTAGCCCTCGTCGTCGACGTTCAGCGCACCCCGCTCGCCGGCCACGGTGCCGTCGTCGACGATCGTGCAGAAGTCGGGCCCGATCGCCTCGCCGATCTTGCCGGCGTAGATCGACACGCCCTTGCGGTTGAAGTCGGCCTCCATGCCGTGGCCGATCGCCTCGTGGAGCAGGATGCCGCTGGCTCCCGCGGCGAGCACCACGGGCAGCTCTCCGGCCGGCGGGCGCTTGGCCTCGAAGAGCACCATCGTGCGGTCGACCGCCTGCTTCGCGACCATCTCCAGGTTGTCGTCGGTGTAGAAGTCGAAGCCGGCGCGGGCCGCGATGTTCGCGGAGTTGGCCTGGGTCTCGCCGTCCTTCTCGGCGGTGCACTCCACCCAGAGCCGCGTCATCGGGCGGTGGTCGAGGTGGATGGCCCCGGTGAGGCTCGCCACCACCACCCGCTCCTCGGAGTCGGTGAGGTAGATGCGGACCTGGCTGATGGCGGGGTCGCCGGCCTTGACCAAAGCCTCGGTCTTCTCCAAGAGCGGCAGCTTCTGGGTGACCCCCACGTCGGCCCAGGGCACGGCGAGGGCGTAGTAGCCGCCGGGCTGGGTGAGCGAGAACTGCTGAGGCGGGGCGACCGCGGCCCCCTGGGCGATGGCGGCAGCGGTGCGTGCCGCGCCCAGCATCGCTTCCAGGGTGAGCTCCTCGGTGTAGGCGTAGCCCACCTGGTCGCCGACCACGACGCGCAGGCCCACGCCCTGCTCGACCGAGGTGCGGGCCTCCGACACGATGCTGTCCTGCAGGCTCAGCGAGCTGGTGCGGCTGTGCTGGAAGTAGAGGTCCGCGTGGTCGGCGCCTCGGGCGGTGAGCTCCGACATCACGCGCTGGATGAGCGCCTGGTCGATGCCGAACCAGCTCAGGAAGGGATCCTCCGGCAGGGTGGCCGCCGCCGTCTCGATCACGGCGGGCTTGGCGCAGGCCAGCCAGGTGGGGAGGGTCACGAGGGCGCTGCCGGCAGCGCTCGCGCCGAGGAAGAGGCGGCGGGTGGGGTCCATGCGGGCTCCTGTCCGGGGAGGAGAGGAGGAGGTGTAGCACGACCTCCTGGCCCGTTCGGGTCAGAAATCCGTCGCCTCTGCTTCCGCACGGCGGGCTACCCGCAGCTGCGCTTCGCCATGGCGCTGCCCTCGGCACGCTCCACGAAGCGGCTCTCGCCCGTGGCCTCGTCCATGCGGAAGAGCTCGTAGCTCAGCATCGGACCCCCGCCGCCACACGCCGGGACAGCGGCCCACTTGTGGTACTCGTGGTCGTAGGACGCCACGGGGGCCGCCAGCCAGGTCACGCCGTGCACCACGATCTCGGCCACCTCGCCGGGCGCCAGCTCCACCGTGCCCTCGTCGGTCGCGAAGGCGATGGCCTTGTAGGTGTAGGTCGCCTGCTCGCCGCGGGATCGGCCCAGCTCGTCGCCCCAGGAGGCGAAGTCGGCGCCGAAGCGCTCCAGCACGTCGGCGTTCTCGACCGAGCCCACGCTCGCGTAGGCCAGGTCGACGGCGTCGTAGACCGCCAGGCCGTCGGGGTTGCCGGACCAGGTGGTCGTCACGCGGACGGTCAGCTCCTCGCCGTCCAGGGCCGAGAGCTGCATGGCGGACGGGGAATGCACGGAGAAGGCGTGCGCCTGTTCGTCGGTCTCCAGGTCGATCGACCAGTCCCGTTCGGAGCCCGTGACGGCGGCTGTTCCGGACCAGGTGGGCGGCTCGCTCGGGTCGTCGTCGAAGGCGGGGGCGCTGACCGCGACCGCCTCCAGCTGCTGGGGGGCGCTGCTGCAGGCGGTGAGGACGAGGACGAGGGACATGGAGGCTCCGGGCTGGTGTTCCCAGAAGCAAGCGCCGTTCCAGGCGCGACGTCGTGCGTTCAGCGTTCTACGCTCCACGCGATCGCCGCCATTCCGCGGCAGCGATGTCGTGGCTCAGGCGTACCCGACGTCGGGTCCCAGCGGCGACCTGGCGCGTGCGAACTGGCCGCGGCCACGCCCCAGGACCCGGCCGGCCTCGTCCACCAGCTCGGCCTCCGCCTCGAAGCGCTCGCCGCGGGCGGTGACCCGTCCCACGGCTCGGACCGTGCCCACGCCGAAGGGTCGGAGCAGCTCCACCTCGAAGGTCGCGGTGAGCACGAACACGTCCTCCACGAGCGACGCGACCGCGAACCACGCGGCATCGTCCAGGGCCTTGAAGTACACCGACCCGTGCATGCCGCGGGCGGCGTGGTGGTGCTGGGGGCCGACCTCGAAGCTCAGGCTCGCGGTGCCCTCGTCGACCCGCAGCACGGGGTGGCCGTACAGCGCGTTGACGGGGGCGGTGGCGTACATGCGCTCGAGCTTTCTGTGGTGGTCCATGCCCCCGCTTAGCGTGCTCTGCACCCAGCGACTCAGGTGCCGACGCGCACCTCGACCACCCGGCCCCACGGCGCTGGCCGCACGGCATCCGGCCCGGTCAGCGCCCACAGCACCTCGACCCCCGGTGGAGGCCGCTCGGGTGCCGGGCCATGGCCGTCGGTGAAGTACACGATGAGCTTCGGCTTCCAGCGTTGGAGCACCTCGGGGGCGAAGGCCGGCCGCATGTCGGTCCCGCCGCGCCCGTGGAAGGTCTGCACCTGGTCGGGCGAGCGCAGCCACCCCAGCTCCGTGAGCCGCGTGTCGCAGTGCGCGAGCGCGACGCGGATCTGCCGGCGCCGCAGGTGCTCCAGCTCGCCGGCGATGGCGCTCAGCTCCTCGGTGGTGACCGAGGCCGAGGTGTCGACGACCGCGAGCACCGTCGCCGGCTCGGGCCGACGCCGGCGGCCCGGCAGGATGCCCACGGCACCCGGCGCCCGACGGCTCGGCCAGCGCCGGGTGGTGGCCGGCCGCCCGAGCCTCTGGCACATCCGACGCAGCACCCGGTTCCAGGGCACGGTGGCGTCGCGGACCTGGACCGCCTCGGTCGCGTCGCCCGGCAGGTCGCCGCAGCGGCGGAGCATCGTGCGCGTCGCCGGGTCCAGGCCCTCGCCCACGGCGCGCGCGGCGGCCACCAGGACCTGCTCGGGTCGCTCGGCGGGCCGGTCGGCGGTGTGCCCGGCGCTCATGGGGTCTTCGGCCAGCGACGCCCGGAGGATCGGGGGTCCGCAGCCGCACACGTCCTTGGGGAGCTTGCGCGTCTTCAGCCGCTCGTACCGGCGCTTCGTCGACTCGCCGGGCGGGAGCTGCAGGAGCTCGATCGTGTAGGGCTGGCCCGGGAGCGGGAAGCGGATGTGCTCGTTGCAGGTCACCTCGCAGGCCAGGATCCAGGCGCGCGGGTGCTCCTCGGCGTCGTCGGGGATGCGGGTGAGGTGGCCGAACAGCAGGTGGTGGACCTCGTGCACCAGCACCCCGGCGGTCTCCTCCACCGTCAGCTTCATCACGAAGTCCGGGTTGTAGAACAGGGTGGGCCGCTTGCGGCGCTCGGTGATGCCGACCGCCATCGTGGGGTGGGCGCGGTCCTGCCGCAGGTCGGTCCGAGCGAGCACCTCCCAGTGCAGCGGGAGCTCGAGCAGCAGCAGGTTCAGGGCGGCCGCCACCCGGGCGGCGGGGGCCTGCGCGTCCTCGGGCGGCTCGATGTCCGGTGCTTCCTTCCCATCGGGGAGCACGCGGTCGCGGGGGTTCCAGACCAGCACCCGCGCGTGGGCCTCCTGCGGGTCCATCCCGTGCTCGACGAGCAGGGTCCAGGCCTCGCGCACCTGCTTCAGCGCGACCCGACGGCGCAGCACCACCGCGTCCCGAATGCTCAGGTCCCGGGGGTCGTGCAACGCCCGGAGGCAGGCCAGCGCATGGCCCGACCGAACCCAACGGCTGACCAGCAGCACCGCGGTGCGCCGCGCCAGCTCGTCGTTGGCCAGGGCGGCCAGCACCTGGCCGTTGGCCTCGCTCGCCAGGCCGACGCCGCGGACCTCGTCCCAGAGAGCGTCCCAGGCGAGCGCTTCGACCGCAGCGGGGTCGAGGTCCACGCCGGGAAGCGGCGAGTCGAGCCGGCCCCAGGGCGTGGTCGATGCGGGCCACGCAGCCTCGCCGGGCAGGGTGGCCGGGAGGGCTTGGGTCGGCTTCATCGGCAGCCGGGTCCAGGTCGCCAGCGCCCGCGCGGCGCCCTCGATGCCGCCCACGAAGTACGGAGCGAGCACGCCGCAGAGGCGTCCGTTGTTGAACCGGGCCCAGACCAGGCGCATCAGCTCGTCGCACACCTCGGCCGGGATGGGCCGGGTCGGTCGGATCGCTCGGGAGGGGCGCCTCACTTGGCCGCCTGCTCGATCGCGTCGAGCAGCGGGAGCGCGAGGTCTTCCGGGGCGGCGTCCAGCACCACCAGCACGCGCTCCGGGTCGCTCACGGGGTTCGCGGCGAGGTGGGCCTCGAGCGCGTGGAAGGTGCTGGCGACCAGGTCCAGCCGGCCGAGGCTCGTCCAGGTGCGCACGCGCTGGGCGGCGTCTTGCGGGCGCTGCAGGATCTGGGTGGGGGTGAGCGTGTCCGGGGTCTCCGCCAGCTCGCTCACGAGGGCTCGGGCCACCCGCTCGCCGAGCTTGGCGCCCAGGAGGGTGACGAGATCGCGGGCGGGTCGTTCGGCCCGGAGCCCGGCCACGAGCAGGCGGGAGGCCTGTTCCCAGGAGCGCGGGGAGGCCTCGGTGAAGACCTTCGGGTGGCGGCCGAGGAAGGCCAGGAGCGCGCCGGGAAGGCCCTGCTGTTTGGCCCACCGGGTCCAGTGGGTCAGGGAGGCCTCGACCTCGAGCCGCACGAAGCGGTCGAGCAGGGCGGGGTCGAGGGCGTCGACCTCGTAGGTGTCGTCGTCGGGGTTGATGCAGGCCACGAGGGTGGTGTCGGCGGGGAGCCGGTAGCTGTTGAGCTTGCGGGCGGTGAGCAGCTGCAGCGTGGGCTGCCGCACGGCGCGGTCGCAGCGGTTGAGCTCCTCGAACACCAGCACGCAGGGGCCCTCCTGCGGCAGCTCGGCGGGCGCGGCGTAGCGGGTCACGTGCTCGTCGCGGTACGGCAGCCCCTGGAGATCCTGAGGCTCCAGGAGGCTCAGGTCGAGCACCACGCACGGGAGCCCGCGGGCCTCGGCCCAGGTCTCGACGAACTGGGACTTGCCGATGCCGTGGGGGCCGACGAGGAGCAGCGGGACCTGTGCGGTGCGGCAGGTGTCGAGCTCGGTGGTGAGGGTGGGGGAGATCGGCAGGGGCATGCGGCCGTCCTGGGTACACTCCGGGGAGGCGGGCGCTGGGTGAACCTGACAGCGGCCGTTGCTGCCATGAGGAGGCCCCGTGGGTCGCATGTCGCCCAACCTTCCCCCGACGCCGCGCTTTCCCATCCTGCACCACTGGGCGGTGGAGGCCGAGGACCTGCTGGTCGAGCAGCCGGACCTGTCGCTGGTCCGCATTCGTCAGATGGCCGAGCTGCTCGTGCGTGCCCTCGAGACCCGGCACAACCTGTCGGTGGATGAGGAGGACTCTCTGTTCCTTCGAATCCAGGGGCTCGAAGGGTTCTTGCCCGCCAGGGTGGTGACGTCCCTGCACAAGGCACGCATGAAGGGCAACGACGCTGTCCACGTGAGCAGCCTGAATCCCCCAGCGCCCGCCGTCTGGGACAAGGTGGCCCGCAAGAGGCTGCTCGGGATGGCGCGGGCGTGGGCCTGGTACCTGGGTACCCCCGAGCCGCACCAGATCGTGGTGCCCGAATCTGCCGACAAGCGAGAACGGCTCACCCGAGTGGAGCACGCACGGCTGGACGAGGCCGAGCGGCTGGTGGAGAAGGAGCGCTCCTACGCTGCGGCCGAGGAGCTGGTGGTGGTGGACTTCGCTGTCCTCGACCGCGGGAACGTCGATGCCCTGCAGCTCGACCTCATCCGGCTTCGCCAGGAGAGCATCCGCCGAGCGGCCTCGAACCACAAGGGCGAGCCCCCGTCCCCGCGCGACCCGGCGCGCAGCCGTCGGCTGGTGGCGTGGGGCGACCCCGTGGCGCTCGAAGAGGTCGTGCACCTCCACAACCGGCACGCCGTCGCCCTCCTGAACGTGCTCCAGCTGGAGAAGGCCCTCGACGTGGTCACCGAGCTCGTCGAGTGGCGCGACGCACGGGAGATCCTGGCGCCGAGCGACCTGGAGGACCTCCCTATCCGCGACTGGCAGAAGGGAGCCGTGCTCGGCACACAGGGTCAGGTCCTGGGCCACCTCGCCCACGCTCGTCGGGACCCCGACCTGGCTCGTCGAGCGGCCGCCACGTTCCAGCGCGCGAAGGCGTGCTTCAGCGAGCCAGGGGATCGGGACACTCAGGACACCTACCGCCTGCATGCCCTCGTGGAGGTCGTGCGGCAGGGTGGTGCGCTCGAACGGCACGAGCGCGCCGAGGTCGTGCGGCTGGTCGACGCTGCCCCGCTCGAGGCCCTGCGGGAGGGCTGGAGCGTGGCCGGTTTTCGCCTGGCGGCGGCGCTGAAGGCGGCCCTGGTGCTGGATCTCGAGGTGCCCATCGACCAGGTGCTTCGAAACCTCCCTTGGGTCACGAAGGAGACCGCGCTGCCACACCCCGTGTCCAATGTGGCTGGCGCACTATGTCTGTTGGAGCCTGGGAAGACTTCGCGGCTGTTGGGCGCCCTGCGCACGACGGTGGACAAGAGCACCCTCAACGGCTGGCGCGCGGCGTGCTTCGTGGCGGCTGCGGAGGGGACGAAGCCGCCGGCGCCGCCCTTCAACCTCCGCCCGTGGCACGACGACGAAGCTTTCGGGCTCGGCGAGCGCTCGGCCTTCGACCAGCTCCCCTTCAACTACGCCTGATCACTCCTCCGTCATCGGGTCGTCGTAGCAGATCGCCTGCTCCAGCCACGCCCGCAGGCCGCGCGTGTCGCACAGCGCGATCCCTTCGGCCGTGAGGCGACCGCCCAGGTCGGCGTGGGCCTGCCGATCGCTCTTGCCGCGCGGCGGCGGCACCACGCACACCACCTCCGGGCTGAGCCCGCGGCGTCCGAGGCGCTGCAGCACGCGCTCGAGCCCGAGCTTCTGCGCGCCCAGCCGCTCGGCACGGATCCGTGCGGGGTTGCCCGACTTGCACTCGACCCACAGGAGCTTCGGCCGTCCGTCGACCTCGGCGAGCACCAACAGATCCGCTTCGGCGCGCCAGCGCCCGAGATCCGGTGCAGCATGGGCCCGGAACAGGCACAGGCTGTCGGCGGAGGCCTGGATGCGTCGGAGGTGGTCCCGCACGACCAGGGCCGCGTAGGCCGTGAGCCACTCTCCGGTCAGCAGGCGGTGCACGTCGGCGTCGCCGGTGAGCCGCACCTTCCAGCGCGGCTTGTACTGCAGGGTCTTGCGGTCGGTCGGGACCGGGTCCACGAGCACGCCGAGCGCGGCGAGGCGGTTCAGCGCGTCGCGCAGGGCACGGCGCGGGCCGATGTCCCGCGGAGGCGAGAAGCTCATCGTGAGGTCGCGCGCCTTGAGCGAGCGGCCGTCACCGTGCTTCTTGCGCGCTTCGCGCAGCACGGCGTTGGCCACCCGGAGCCAGCCCGACAACACGTCGATGTTGGCACCCAGCACCTCGGCGGTCGCCAGCGATTGCTCGCCGAGCGCGAAGGACTCGATGGGGTCGAGCCCACCACGGATGAGCGCGTCGAGCAGCGGCGAGCCGTCCCGACGGTTCCACAGCTCGGCCGCGTCCCGGCGGTGGAACCAGGGGTGGAGCGCCTCGGCCGGCGCCTCCTCGGTGTCGAGCAGCTTGTCGAGGTCGAAGGCGTCGAGCGCCCCGAGCTGATCGATCGCACCCTCGAGGGCGCTGTGCGCCGAGGCGAAGCGGCCGCGGACCTCGGCGGTGATGCAGGGCAGATCGGCCAGGCGGCCGAGGGCGTCGTGGGCGTCGTGGAGGGACTGGTGAAGCATGAACTCTCCTGGTTCATGGAGGAGAGCGTGGGTCGGCTGGAACCTGACAGGTGCCCCGCAGACCGGCGGCCTTCAGGGCTCCTCGTCCTGGTAGGCCTCCCAGCTCTCCAGCGCTTCGGCCTGCCAGTCGCGGAACATGGGCACGCTCACCGACGCGAAGGTCGCCCGGGTCACGTCGAAGCCGCTAGCCGCGAGCCGCGCGGCCATCTCGGGACCCTTGGTGACGTTGGCCGAGTGCACGAACACCGGCAGGTGACGCGGCACGTAGCGGATCACGGCGTCGACCACGTTGGTGCCCGAGCCGCTGATCTGCTCGGTGGAGCAGCGCTCCGTCAGGTCGTGGTCGAGCAGCAGGCCGGCCCAGCCCGCCCCCCGGTCGCGCCGGATGGTGCCGATGGCCCGCCCGGCGTCGGGCGTCCAGAGCAGGCGGAGCGCGGGGTCCAGGTGCGTCTGGAACCACTCGACACGGTCGACGGAGTCTTCGACGAGGAGGAGGCGTGGCGTCATGGCGGGTGGAGGGAGCGTCGGCGACGACCTGACAGTCGGCCGTCTCGATCCTACCTGTGCGTCGGTTCAGATCAAGGGGTCTTCCGGTCCGCGCCACGCCTCCAGCACCCAGTCGGGCCACGCGACCTGCCCGAAGGGTTCCACCACCACCTTCTCCCACCGGAGCACCTGGGCGAGCAGGGCCGGGAAGCGCTCGCGCGTGGCCGCTTCGCCGAGTGCGTGGACCACCAACCTCACGTCGTCCTTGCCGCGGAACCACTTGTTGAGCGGACCCGACGCCGGCTTGCCCACCACCGAACCCGCGTCGGCCACGTTGCCTGTCGAGGTGAGCACGTGCTCCATCCGGTCGAGCTCGGCGAGCAGGGCCGCGTGCCGTCGCAGCCGAGGGGGCAGCCGGCCCTCGTCGTTGGCCAGGCGGGCCAGCAGCGGCTCGTCGATGGTCTCGCCGTCGGTCAGGGCGCAGGCCACCTCCAGGAGCGCCTTGAGCTGCCGCACGTTTCCGGGCCAGCGGCGGCTCACCAGCCATGCTTCGGCGTCGGGCGTGAGGCGACGTCCTGGGCTCAGGAAGCGCGGCGCCAGCAGCACCACGTCCTCGGGCCGCGCACGCAGCGGCGGCACCCTCAGCACGTGGCCCAGCCGATACATCAAATCCGGCAGGAAGGCGCCTTCTTCCACGAGGGCTGGCAGGTCCGCGCTGGTCGCACAGACCAGCGAGAAGCTCACGGCCCGCTCGCGGTAGCTGCCCACCCGGCGCACCGTGCGGGTCTCCAGCACCCGGAGGAGCTTGGCCTGGGCCGCCAGGGTCAGGTGGCGCACCTCGTCGAGGAACACCACGCCGCCAGCCACCTCCTCGAAGAGCCCCGCCCGGGCCTCGACCGCGCCGGTGAAGGCGCCCCGCTCGTGCCCGAAGAGCTCGGAGTCAACCAGGGTGTCGAGGAACTGGGCGCAGTTCACGTCGAGCCAGCGCCGCTCGCCTCGGTAGGCCTGCGCCACCAGCTCCTTGCCGGTGCCGGTCTCGCCGACGACCACGCAGCTCACGCCGGCCTCGCCCAGGCGGCGGGCTTCCTGCAGCACGCGGAGGACCGCGCTCGAGCGCGAGACGCGGCGATCGGTCTGGAGCGCGGGTCGTGCCAGGGGTCACCTCGATCCGAGGAACCCCCACGGTGCCGAACCTGACAGTCACCCGCGTCGGAACACCTGCACGATGATGACCCGACCTGCACCATCCCGAACCGTGCCGACGCCGAGGTGCGTGAAGCGCGGATCGAGGATGGTGGCTCGGTGGTTGGGCTGGAACGGCGGCTCGTCCATGAAGGCCGCGTGGGCGCTGCCTACGCTTCCGTGCCACGCGATGTTCTCGCCCACCGCCGTCCAGGGGATGCCCGCGGCGTCGACGCGGTCCGAGGGGCCCGTGCCGTTCGGGTCCACGTGGGCGAAGTAGTCGTGCTCGAGCATGTGCCGCGCCTGCCGCCTGGCCACCTTGGCCAGGTCGCGGTCCCAGGCCAGGGCGCGGGCGTCGCCGCCGGTCTCGGCGGCGTAGCGGCTGCTGGCGCGGGCCTCGTTCACCAGCTCCCACATGGCACGGGCCTCCGGGTCCAGCGGCTGGGCGAGACCCTCCGAGCACCCGCAGATCAGCGCGCCGATCAGCGCGAGGAGGCGCCCGGTCACAGCAGCATCCCGGCGTTGGCCACCTCGATCCGTCCGGTCGTGGCCGCCCGCAGGTGGGCCGCGACCACCAGCAGCACCGCCAGGGCGAGGGGCACGAGCCAGGCCGTTCCCGCCACCAGCGTGGCGGCCGCGATGGTGCAGCCCAGGGCCGCCAGGGTGGCGGTGGACAGCCCACCGGCCAGCCAGCGCGCGCGCCGGAAGCGTCGGTAGAGCGCGGCGCACGCCAGCAGCAGGATCACCAGGAGCGCGCAGGCCCCCATCATCGTTGTCGTCATCGTCCGCTCCTCACACCAGCATGTCGTTGCCGCCACCCACACCCACCTCGGCGAAGCCGTCGAGGGGAGCCGCGGGGGCGCTCGTCGCACCAAAGCCCATGTCCAGCCCCGGCGTGGCCGGCATCACCGTGACCGGGATCCGCTGGCCGCCGGCCACGAACACCAGGGTCTGGCCCACCGTCACCTGCGTCGGTCCGACCGCGGCGAGCCCGGCGCCGAGGCTCGCACCCTGCACGTGGAGCCCCGGAGCCGGTGTCACGAGGAAGGTCCGTCGGTCCGGCAGGAGCGTGTAGGTGCCCAGGGGACACGGAGCGTCGGGCACGTTCAAGGGGGCGCCGGGTCCGACCGCGACGGGCGAACCCACCGACAGGGGGGCGGGCTGGCTGCCGGGGCCCGTGCTGAACCAGGAGGCCCGTCGCTTCTCCTTCCGCAGGCGCCTGCGGAAGACGAGCACGCCCGCACCGAGGAGGAGCGAGGCGCCGAGGCCGGCGCCGCCCACCGCGGGACCCCAGGTGGCGAACCAGCTCCGCTCCACCACCAGGATGCGCTCGGGGGTGGGGTGCAGCTTGCGCTCGGTGTCGCCCTGGTCCTTCAGCACCTCGATCGCCCACTCGCTCTCTCCTTCACCGCGGGCGGTCCAGTGCACCTCGTGGCTGCGCACGACCGGCGTGGGCGTCACGACCAGGCCGTGCTCCTCGGCGATGGTCACGGCCTCGTTGCCGCGCCGCACCACCACGCTGTAGTCGATCTGGCGGGACACCGGGCACTCGCTGGCCACGCTCAGATCGAGGCGTCCCGTGGAGGTGTCCTGCCAGAAGGCCAGCGGGGGCTCGAGGGTCAGCGTGGAGCCGGTGCGCAGGTCGAGCGTCGGGTCGAGCAGGCAGGGGTCGAGGGCCGGGAGCGGGACCGCCTTCGAGCGCTGCCCGCGCCCCGGGGTGAGCGGGGCCTGGAACAGGGGCTGCAGGTCCAGGCTCTGGCCGCCTGCCACCGCCACCTTCCAGCCGGTGATGCCGGGGGCGCTGTAGAGCCCGCGCGCCGCGAAGGCCTCGAAGGGTGTGTCGTGCTGGGCGTCGTCGGAGCGGCCGTCGGAGAGCACCAGGACCACGGGCTCCAGCCGTGCCTCGGGCAACACGTTGGTCTCGAGCAGGTGCTCGAGGGGCTGGAAGAGGGTCTTCGTCCCGCTGGGGTTCTGGATGTTCAGGTCGGCCAGCTGCCGGTCCAGCAGCTCGGCCGCGCCGGCCCGAGGGACGGTGAAGGTGGTGACCTCGCGGGCGCTGCCCTGGCCGTCGATGCCGAAGGTGACCAGCGTGAGCTCTTCGCCGGGCACCGTGAAGAGCTCCACGTAGCGGAGCACGAGGGTCTTCGTGGGCGCCAGGTACTTGCTCATCGTGCCGGAGAGGTCCAGCGCCAGCACGTGGTGGAAGCGGGGCTCGCCGGTCCGCGGCTCCGCCACCAGCGTGTCGGCGGCCTGGGCGGCCCCGGGCAGGGCCAGCAGGGCCAGGAGCGCGAGCACCTTGGGGCGTCGCGCCGACCAGGCGAGCGCGGCACCGAGCGCCGCCGCTCCGAGGAGCGCGCTGACCACGCCGGTGCCCACGAACAGGACCAGGTAGAGCAGCGCCGTGCCGCCGCCGAAGCTCCAGATCCCAGCCAGGCCCGCGCGGCGGGTGGTCCAGCCGAGCGCGTGCCGTGCATGGCGGTACACGAGGCGACCGCTCAGCCCCAGCGTGAGCAGCCCGAGGGCCAGCACGAGGTAGCGGAGCGGGTCGAGGGTGGGGAGCTGGATGTTGGTCAGCTCCTCCAGGCCGGTCGGTGCCGTGTAGGTGCCGCCGGTCACGCCCGTGATGCACTGGAACTCGTCGGCCAGGCCCGCATCGGAGCCGAGCGCGACCACGTCGATCACGATGCCGTGGTCCGCGTGCAGATCCTTGGCGAGGTCGCAGCTCGAGACCTCGGGTGCGCAGGAGTTCAGGCCGTCGCTGAGCAGCACGATGCGCTTGGCGCCGGTGACACCCTGCTGAAACATCTTTGGGGCGTCGCGTAGCGCGGCGTTCAGCTTCGTGGCGCCGTGCGGGCCCGAAGCGAGGATCGCGCCCAGCACCTCGTCGTGGGGCGTGCCCACCGGCAGGTTCACGCTCGGACGCGAGCCGCAGTCCCCCCCCACGTTGACCGCCCCGACCTCGGCGTCGACCAGCTCGTCCAGCCAGACCGGCGCGGCCTGGCGGACCAGGTCCCACCGGCTGTCGAGGGGGTTCTTCGGATCGAAGGCCAGCTGCCCCATCGAGTCGGAGTCGTCGACCACCAGGAGCACCTGGGTGGCTTCGAGGTGGGGGCTGGCGAGGGCGAGGGCGAGGCTCAACAACATGGGTCGTCCGGGTGCTCAGCTCACCTGCGCGGTGAGCTTGTAGGGGTTGGTGGCGAAGCGGTGGAAGAGGGCGCGCTCGAGGTGGTGGCGGCGGTCGCCGTCGGCGGTGTGCCAGGCGTCCAGGAGCTTCTGGCGGTAGGACGCCGGGTCGGCGTCCATGCGCTGGGCCAGCTCCTCCTCGATGCGGGTGCGCACCCCCACGTGGCTGGCCAGGAAGCGCACCACGCCGGCGAGGTCCTGGAACCGCTCGGTCTTGGGCACCATGAAGCCGCCGCCCCGATCCTCGTCGTAGGCGAGCTCCACGCCGCCGCTCGGGGGGTGCATCACGGCACCCTGCATCGCGGCCTCCGCTTCGAAGATGAGGCCCTGCACGTGGCTCACCACGTTCCGGGACGAGGCCTTCAGCTCGGGGAGCCTCCGGCTCGTCGTCCACGGGTACGGCGACATCGAGCCGGGCTTCGCCAGGTAGCGAGCGGTCTTGTCCTGGTACCGGAGCAGCGGCCGCAGGGCGGCGTAGGGCAGCCCCTCCCGGTAGTCGTGGAAGCGGATCTCGTCGTTGCCCGAGTCGATGATGCAGTTGTGCGGCACCGCGCCGGCCGGGAGCACGCCCTGCCGCACGAGGTGGGCGGCGATGGGTCCCTCGGAGCCCCCGGGGAGCTCGAACAGCACCAGGCGGTCGCGGCGGTCGCGCATGCCCTGCTGGTCCAGCACCACCCGATCGAGCGGCGCGAAGGGACGGCGCCCGCGGAGCAGGTCCACGATGAGCTGCCGCTTGGCCTGGCTGGACTGGAAGAGCTCGGTCATGGTGCGCTGGCTCTCGTGGAAGTCGGGCAACAGCCGCGTGAGGTCGGCGAACAGCGCGTCGAGGCTCCCGGTCTTCGAACGGTCGGTGGCGCCGGGCTTCAGGAAGGCGGCCACGAAGTCGATGGCGCGCTCGCTCTGCTCGAAGCGGGCCACGAGGCGGTCCGCGCGCTGGTCCAGGCGGGTCCGGTCGAGGCCGTCGCAGAACAGGGCGCGCTGGAACACGGCCGAGCGGTGCTCGATCCCGAGGCCGAGGGTCTCCACCCGTCGCGTCAAGAGCTTCTTGAGCCGGCCGAGGGCGTCGTTGGTCTCGAGCACGAGGGCGGTCTCGCGGGCGCGGAGGGCGGGCACCACGCTCGAGAGCGTCACCGACTGGCCCTGCGCGTCGGGCAGGCTCAGCTCCCCGCGCAGCGCCTGCTCGAGGTACTCCCGCTTGTGTTGCTCGCACCGGGCCTGGCAGGCCAGGCCGGCGGTCGCGATCGCGGGCAGCGCCGCATCCCGCGTGGCCTCGTCGGCGTCCACGATGAGCAGCCAGCCCCGGGCCTCGGCCACCGCCTTCATCTGCTCGGCCAGCTGGGCCGACGCCGCACCGCGCCGACGCAAGAACTCCTTGCCCTGCTTGGCGCAGGTCTCGGCCTCGCCGTTGAGCCGCGTGCGGACCTCGGCCAGGGCCGCGATGAGCAGGTGGGGCTTGGCGGCCAGCCGGGCGCTGAGCGCCTCGACCAGCTCCTCGGGGAGCTTGCGCGCCAGCCGGAGCGACGCGCTCTCCCAGCCCGCCTCGTACTGCTTGAACGCGGCGGAGAGCTGTCCGGGCAGGTGCTGGATCGCGCGCTTGTTGGCGGTCTCGTCGAGCTGGGCAGCCTGGCCCGACACCTGGTTCAGGTGCTGACGCAGCTGGTTCTCGGGGCTCGGCTCGGTCGACAGGCGGCGCAGCAGGCCCTCGGTGGTGAGGTCGAGGTCGGCGCACACACGGTCGACGGTGCGCTTCACCAGGTCCTTCTCGTCGGGCTGGAGCTCGGGACGGCTCAGCCACGCCTCGAAGCGGGCGGCGACCATCGCGACCAGGCGCTCCATCGTCGAGCCGGCCAGGTACTCCAGGGTGCCGGGCTGCACGGTGCGGATGGTGCACGCGGTGGCGGTGCGCACGTGCAAGGGCTGGTTGTCGAGATCGTGTGGAAACACGTCGTTGAGGTCCACGTGCCGGGCGTTCCAGGCCGACTGTGTGGGGGCGCGCAGCTGGCCGCGCAGCAGGGCCACCTCCTGCATGAGCAGGTCGCGTGGTGCGAGGGTGGCCGCACCATCCGACACGAACACCGGCCTCACGGTCGTGAGCGGAGGCGCCCAGGAGGCGCCGCCGGGCCGGGGCACGCGCTCGCCGAAGCCGTGGTCCTTGGCGATGGTCTTCAGGCTGACCAGCGCGTTGGCGTGCGCCCGGTCGTCCCCTCGGAACACGCAGGGCATGCCCGTCATCAGGTCGATCTCGCTTCCGGGCTCGAGGATCTCCTGGAGCACCGAACAGACGATCTCGGCGGCGCCGCAGCCGGTGCCGCCTCGGAAGGTCGTGTACACCTGCACCCGCACGCCTTCACACAGCGCGAGGTTGCGCGTGTTCACCTGGGTCAGGGCGCGCAGGTGGCCTTCGAAGAAGCGCGTGAGGGCGCTGGCGTCGTACTCGGCCCGGGCGCGACCCAGGGCGGGCGTGCCGGCGCAGCCAGGCCCCTCGGGGCGCGTGGCGGCGCGCACCAGCTCGGGGGCGTGCATGATGTCCCGCCACTTCCGGTTGAGCGGGTTGTCGAAGTCGAAGCCTTCGGTGAAGGGGTTGGCCAGCGGGTGGTAGCTGTCCCTGGGGAGGCTGGCGTCGATCTGGGCTTCGGTGTGTCGGCTCGACACCAGGCGTTCGCGCAGGTCCTGGTAGGACAGGCTGTCGATGGCGACGAAGCGTGCGGGCACGCGGTCGTCGATCTCCTGCCAGGCGCGGTGGGCCAGGGGGATCAAGCCCGCCATCGAGCTGCCGATGGTGACGACCAGGATGGGCTTCACGTCGGCCGCGCGGGGCTCGGGGGTGTCGTCGAGGGTGCTGTCGAAGAAGTCGGTGGTAGACATGGTGCTCGGGAGTTGGGGTCTGGTCGGGTTGGATGCTGGAAGCGTGCCAACTCGCTCGATCCGCCATGCATGCGGATCGAGCGAATTTGCGCTTCAGTCCAGGAACGCGTCCTGGAAGTGCCGCGGAACGCCGCGGAATCCCTTCAGCTGCCGCGCGCGTTCGCGGTCCTGCTCGGCCTGCCAGCAGGCGCGGCAGAGCAGGTGGTCGGGTGCCCAGCGGTAGCGGCGCTTCGCCACCGAGTAGTAGCGAGCGGGCTCGTCGCAGCGGGGGCAGTTGCGCGCGTTGCGCTTGCAGAGGCTCTGAGCGTTGAGCGACATGTCGGTCTCCCTGTCGTGTTCGATGGGGAGAACGCGCTCGAGTCGAGACCTGACAGTCCGCCCGAACTGTCAGGTTCGCGCGCGTGGGTGCTCAGACGTGCATGGACACACACCTCCCCCCCCACGACCGCCAACCGCCCCTCTCGCTCGCCGACGCCCTCGAGGCCGCCGCCGGGCCGCCCTCGCTGGAACGCGAGCAGGCCGTCCGCCGCGTGTGGGACGAGCTCCAACGCCGCGCCGGACGGCGTGGCGAGACGCCGGAAGGCCAGGAGGCCATCCAGCAGGTGCTGTTGTGGGTCGTGCGCCACGGGGATCGGGTGCGTCGCTTCGAGCGCTCCGACGACTCGGGCGTGGGCGCCTACCTGGGCGTGGCCTTCCAGCGCCGCTTCCTCCGTGAGCAGGGCCGCGTGCGTCGGCTCGTGGGCACGGGACCGGAGCTCGACGACGTGCTCGAGGCGGCCCTGCCGGTCACCTCCGAGGGCGTGTTCGACGACGTGCGTGACTTCGTGACCGACGTGGTCGTGCCCGAGCTGACCGCCCGGTCCGGTCGCAGCAAGCAGGACTGGCCGGCGCTCCTGACCGAGCTCGCCACGCTCCGCGGTGAGTCCGCGCGCGATGTCGTGGCGCGCCAGACCGGTCTTACCGGCCCTGCGCTCGAGGCTGCCGTGGTGTTGCGCTACCAGCACTACAGCCGCGCGCGGAAGCGCGTGCGTGCCACGATCGCCGCCCTGCGGCAGCGGGACGACCTGGACCAGCGCCTCGTCGCGGCGGCCGCGGTGCTCGTCGAGGATCTCTACGCCCTGCACCGTCATCGTTGACGGGTCAGAGCGGCGCTGCGGATGCGCTGCACGCCGGCCGCCAGGGAGCGCGAGGGCGGTCGGTGGCTGTCGATCTGGCGGAGCAACGCGCGCGTGCCGTCGTTCCGCGTGAAGGCGGCGTAGGCCTCGCAGAAGTGCTCCTCCGCGCCGCCCTTGGCGTACTCGGAGACCCACGGGTGGGCTTCGTCCCCGTTCTTCTTCCAGTGGTGCACCATGGCGGTCCAGCGCGCGCGTTCGGCCAGCGGCGCGCGCTCCCACACCCCGTGGCCCACCTCGTGGCAGAGGGTCTCCTCCATGCGCGCTCTGCGCTCGGCGGGGGTCCTCGAGGCGTCGTCGCTCGGCTTGAAGAGCCGCACGTCGCCGCGGAGGTAGTCGCCCACCGTCTCGCCGGCCTCGTCGATGTCGCCGGCGCGGTCCTGGTAGGCCACGCGTCGGAGGTGGTCGACCTCGCGGGGGTCGAAGCGCTCGGTGTCGGCGAGGAACTCGGTGACCTCGTGGGAGGCCATCGCTTCGCAGCGCTCGAAGCCCTCGATGTCGGGGAGCTCGCGCGCGTCGCTGGCGGCCTGGTCGCTGGCGTCCAGATGCTTCATCGCCCCACCTCCGGCAGCACCGGCAGCACGTGCAGGCCGGCCAGCTCGGGCTGGCGCAGCAGCCAGCGCGCGGCGGCGAGCGGGAAGCCCGCGTCGTCTGGCCCGACGAGGTGTTCGCGGGTGACGCGCATGCTGCCGCCACCGAGCACGCGTCGGGAGCTCGTGGTGAGCACGGGGACCTGCTCGGGCAGGGGCACCGACAGGGCCCCCTCGAGCACGCGCAGCCCGCTCCGGTCCGCGGCGAGACGGGCCACCTCGTGGCCGCTGGGGTCGACGATCAACAGGTCCATGACAGGTCCTCCAGGGGGAGCTCGCGTGAGATGGCCTCGGCCTCCGCCGGCAAGCTGGTGTGCAGCTCGTGGTCGGCGATGGCCTGCACGAGGCCTCGCAGGGAAGAGCCTCGGAGCGGCCCGACCTGACGCCGGACGCGTTCCCGGAGAGCGCGAAGCATGCTCAGGGCCTGCTCCGGGGTGGCCACGCGGTGCCAGAGAGCGTCGGCGTCGGCCAGGCTCGCGGGGAGCGTTCCCCAGCTCTCGGGCGGGGCCACCGCGTCGCCGGCCACGAGCCGGTCGACCAGCTGCGCTTCCTGCTCCACGCCCAGCCTCATCCAGGTGCCGACCGCGCGCGTGGCCCGCGCCGCCACCGTGGCGCGCAGGCAGATCGCGAGGTCGCGCAGGGTCCCGCTTCCCAGCGCCGCCGCGCGACCGCGCAGCCGGTGGGTGTCGGCGGCCTGTCGCGCCAGGGCGAGCGTGGGCCCGCAGGGTGTGTCCACGAGCGCGCACCCCGCGCAGGCCCGATACGGTTTTGCGGGTGTCACACCCGACATGTGTCGCGCCACCTGGTCGTCGGTCAGCACGGCGCCGGCGTCGTCGTAGCCCGGGACCAGGGGGATCTGGACCAGCACGGGCCGGTCGTGGGGCTCCTGGAAGAAGGCGGCGCGGCCCTGGCGCAGGCGCAGCAGCTCCGCGCGCTGCGCGTCGTTGGCGCCGATGGCTCCTCCCACCAGCTCCCGATCGTCGTCGGCGACCAGGCGGTGGAGCAGCTTCAGGTCGGTGTTCTTCACCGCGTCCTCCGCCAGGCGGGTGGGGATCTGGTCGGCCACCACCACCCCCTGGCCGTAGGCGCGGATCTCCGAGATCAGGTCGCTGAGCTGCTCCACCCCGCGTCGCTGGGTCTCGGCCGACTCCCCGCCGGTGGGCTCCCGCAGCAGGCGGTGGGCCTCCTCGAGCACGAGGATGTGGCGCAGGCCCTTCGCCGCGCCCTGGCCGGCTCCCCAGCGGCGGAAGCAGGCGAGCCGCAGCACCAGGAGCCCCATCGCGAAGGCCTTGTCCTGGGACCGCGGCAGCGCGTCCAGCTCGACCACGCACGGCGTCGAGAAGAGCTGCTCGTCGGGGGTCTGGGCACCGGCGGCGTACACCAGCCCGCGGCTGCCTTCGGTCAGGGTCTCCAGGCGCCCGCGCAGGGCCGCCTTCACGTCCGAAGCGATGCGCTTGTCGTAGCCGAGTCGGTCCACCACGGCGTCGCAGGCATCCACGAGCTCCTCGAGCCCCGGCGTGCGGCCGCGACGACCGCTCACCGGCTCCCACCCCGCCGCGGCATACAGCTCGTGCACGGCGGTCTGGAGCACGTAGGGCATCGGCGGGTAGAGCTCGAAGGTCGCCTGCAAGAGCGCCAGCAGGTGGTCGATCCACACCCCCGGCGGGGTGCCCCGCGGCACGTCCAGCGGGTTCATGCGCAGGGGGAAGCCGCCCTGCTCGAGTCCCGGCGTGTAGAGGCGGGTCTCGGGCCGCAACCGGAGCATGCGGCGGTACTCGGTCTTCGCGGGCTCCACCACCAAGAAAGGCACGCCGTGTTGCTCCTGGAGGGCCAGCAGCAGGTGGTGGATGGTGTTGGTCTTGCCCGATCCGGTCAGGCCGGCGATCAGGGCGTGACGGGTCAAGCCGTCCACGCCCAGGAAGACCTCCGGCCCGATGGGGGCGCCGTCGAGCACCGCGCGGCCGATGGCCAGCGACGGTCCCTTGGGTGCGTCGACCGACAGATCGAAGGCGGCCTCCTCGAGCTGCTGGAAGCCGGGCCACTCGCGACGAGGCGGCTGCAGCAGGCGGGCGAGCTCGGAAGAGCCCAACAGGGTCTCGGGCAGGGGCCCGGTCCCAGCCGTGTGCCAGGTCGTCGGCGCGTGGGGGTCCTCGGCGTGGGCCGGCCAGCTGCCACCGAGGGCCGCCAGCCCGGCGTGCAGGGTGCGCTGGTCGCTCGCGTGGACCATGCAGGACACGCGCCAGAGGCCCTCCTTGCGGCCGGCGCCCAGCCTGCGGAGCCGCTGGGTGAGCTGCTCGGCGGCCTCCTCGACGTCGGGGTCGCGCTGGCGGGCGTCCCGCAAGGCCCGGAGCGCAGCCAGGGGCCGGCGCACCTCCGCGAGCGCGGGTCGGGGGTCGGCCACGGGCCACGCCCAGATCGACAGGCTCCAGGGAGCGCGGTGCCGGGTGAGGGCCGAGAGCAGGTGGTCGAGCCCGGCGGGTTCCTCGTGTCCTTCCGGCGTGGGAACCGGGAGGGGCACGCCCATCAGGCAGCCCTCGAGGGGCGCCTGGACCGGTGGCCGTGCCTCCACGCTCACCAGGTCGTGGCCGAAGCTCGCGCCGAGCAGGTCCAGGAGCGGGAAGTCGCCGTGGCTGGCCCAGCGCCAGGCCAGCTGCCCGTCGCGGTGGTCGAGGAACACGGCGAGGCCGCCCAGCGCCGGGCTCGCGTGGAGCTGCCGGAGCGTGCCGGGGGTCAGGAGCACCTGGGCTTCGCCCTCGGTCTCCCGACCGCGGGCGCCTCGTACCTCCACGGCCTGGCGCACGCCGCCTCGGGGGTCCAGGCCGTACGCGGCGCGGAAGTCCCGGGGCTGGTGGCCGCCGCCGAGGGCCTGGAGCAGGGTGTCGAGCTGGTCGGAGGTCACAGGGTCACCGCCAGCCAGAGCGCCACGCAGGCCGTCCAGGCGAGCATCGAGGCCAGGGCCAGGGGCCAGGGCTCGCGCGGGGGTCGCACCTCGCGGCCCGCCTGCGTGTGGTTCACGGCCCGCCGCAGGAAGAGCTGGCCGCGTCGATCGTCGGTCCAGACCTCGAGCTCGTCGCCCTCCTCGACCGGCCCCAGCACGTAGCCGTGGGCCTTGACGGTCCGGTGGGCATCGTCGACGCGGAAGCGCATCGCCAGGCCGCCGTCGCGCCCGCGTTTCGGGTCGTCGCGCGGCCGGAGCAGGTCCACCAGGCGCTGGCCGATCCCCATCAGGATGCCGATGCCGGTGCGCGTCCAGATGAACACCATCGTGGCGGCCGTGGCTCCAGCGATCAGCACCGGCAGGGCAGCCAGGAACAGGAGCAGCCCGGCGCAGTGGCGCGCCGTCTGCAGGCCCTTGGGCACGGTCTCGTCGCGGCGGACCGCCTCGAGGAAGCCGCGGAAGTGCCGCTCGTCGAGCGCGGCGGCCTTCGCCGGCGGAAGGAGCGGGGCCTTCGGCGGCTCGAGCGCGTCCAGGCCGCCGCCCCCCGGAGCGAGGGCGTGGTCGCCCCACGCGGGGGTGGGCAGGTGCACGGGCGGGCCCGGCGTCAGGTCGAGCCAGCTGCCGTCGTGGGCGGGGGCGTCGGGGGTGGAGCCGTCTGCGCGGTCCAGGGGCGTGTCGTCGAACATCTATTCGCTGGCCTCCACGGCGCGAGCGGCGCCGAAGCAGGTCCCCAGCCCGACCAGCCAGGCCGCGTAGGCGGCTGCGATCTCGGCGAAGGGGAGGTGAAGGGGCAGGGCACCGGGCACCGCGCCCGAGAGGTGGGCCATCGCGCCGCTCGCGGCTCCGAGCAAGACACCCGGAAGCACCATCAGGGCGAGCAGGAAGCCGCCTGCCTTGAAGAAGAAGCCCTTGGTGCGGCTCCACAGGCCGAGCATCACCGCGAAGCCCGCTGCGGCGATCAGCAACACGAAGAGCGGGCCGAGGATCTGGGTCATGGTTCTCCCGTTTCATTCCGGAGAGCCGCGACCGCGCGGGACCTGACACGTCGGCCTGCGGTAAGCTCGGGACCGGGAGGCACGATGGCCGAGTGGCTGCTCGCTGTGGACGAGTCGGGCGGGTTCGGGAGCCGCCGCAAGGCGGTGTGTGTGGCTGGCCTGCTCATGGCCAGCGGTGTCGAGGCCCAGCTCGAGGCCGCGCTCGCCGAGCCCTTGCGATCGGCCGCCCGCTTCGTGCCCTGGCCGCTCCACGCCGCCCACGACGGACCGATGGCGTATGCGCTCCACTGGGCGCACCGGGCGGCGGGGAACCGGGAGCTCTCCGCGGCGAGCCTCGAGGCCTTCGAGGCGGCCGGCGTGCCGCTGCCGGCGGATCCGCGCACGGCCACGGAGGCCGAGCTGCGCGAAGCCCTCGGCTTGATCAAGCACCGCGCCGCGCGCACCGCGCTCGGGTACGACCAGCTGCTGCTGGCGCTGGTGGAGGTGGCGCCCGATCCGCAGGTGTCGGACCCGGTGACGCTGAACCACGGCCGCGCGGCGATGGCCTTGACCGCGGCCGCCGCCAGCCACCCGGAGTTTGCCGACGTCGCCAAGCGTGTGGAGCGCGGCGCGCGCTGCCACCCGGCCGTGCTGGAGGAGCTGAAGGCCCACGCGGTGACTGCGATGGGCGGCAAGCGTTGGGCGGTCGAGACGCTGCACGACGCGGTGCGCTTCGTCACCCGCGTCATCAAGGAGGAGCTGCGTGCCCACCACCGGAAGGGACGCCTCTTTCCCCTGGTCGGCACCGAGACCGAGCGCGGCGACGCTGCAGGAGTCCCCGTGGCGGCGTCCCGCTACCGGGCGCTCCTCCGCGTCCTCCTCGAGCGCGCGCAGCTCACCCTCGCGCGCGAAGGTGGCCCCCATCGGGTGCGGCTCGAGGTGCAGGACGGGCAGATCCAGATCGGGCCGCTCCGGAAGCTCGCCCGCGCGGCATCGGGCTCCGGCGTGAGCTTCGAGCCGGCGTGCCTGGTGCAGTACAAGGACAACCCCGAGCTGAGCGTGGCCCACGTGGCCGCCGATCGCCTGGCCTACCGCTGCCTTCCGCCGCTCCGAAAGAGCAGCTCCTCGCTCGCTCGAACGGAGGCGTCCATCGAGGGGCGGATCGGCGCGAGTCCGCGTCGTGGGGAGCTCAGCCTGGTGGCCGCCCACGGCGTGGCCGAAGACGCGTTGGCCGGCCGCGGTGCGGTGGCCCGCTGGGCGCTCGAGCAGATCCCCTGGTGGGCCAGTCCATGACCCTCGTGCAGGCCCTCCACACCATCGGGAACCAGGCCGCAGCGCCCGCCGTGCGGGGCGAGGCCGCGGCCATCCTGCTCGCCGAGCTCCAGCGGCTCGGCGCCCGCCACTTCGGGCGCTACCCGGAGCTCGTCGACGACGCGTCGCAGAAGATCGTCATCCGCCTCTGGACCAAGCCCCACGTCGTTCAGGCCACCACCGATGCCCAGGCCAGCGGCTACCTGTCCCAGTCGCTTCACCGGGAGATGTACAAGCAGCTCCGCAAGCGCGGCGAGCACGTCTCCCTCCACACCCTGGACCGAGACTTCGTGCACGGGCAGGTCGGTGCGGAGGCGCAGCTCGACGAACGGCGCGCGGAGGCCGACGATCTCGACGAGGTGATCCAGGCGGCGCTCGAGAAGACCCAGGACCCCCGCAAGTGGCACGACCTGCTCGTGGAGATCCGCGTGCTCAGCACCGAGGGCACCGCGCTCATCGACGTGGTGCGCCAGGAGCAGGCCGATCTCGGTGTCACCGACCCGAAGGCGATCAAGCGGGCGGAATACAGCCGTCGCCAGAACCACACCCGAGCCCGCAAGTACGTGCACAAGCACCTCGACACCTGGCCCTACGTCACCCTGCGCGAGCAGGAACGCGTCGACGAGCTGCGCGCGCGCTTCGACGACGTCTACCGCTTCAACAAGAAGTCCCCATGACTGTCAGGTCCGCCAGGCACTCGGGTCATCGTTCGAAAGGGAGGAACGCATGAACACAGGGGATGGGTCCACGCGGATCGTGCGTCTCCGGGCGGAGACCATCGATCCGCTCGCCGAGCGAGAACAGGGCAGCCCGGTGTTGCTGTTGTTCGTGGCCGGTCAGGCGCCGTCCGTCGAAGCGTTCGTCGAGCGTGCTCGCCGCCCCATCGTGTCGCAGGTGGCCGAAGCCGTGGGCCAGAAGCTCTCGGTGTACGAAGACGACCCGAGCGTCTTCCTGATCGAGGCCTACGAGCACGCTCTGGAGCCCGAGGGAGTGCCCGGCCCCAGCGTCTGGCTGGACGATGCCCACGACGCCCTCGCGGTGCAGCTGGAGCTGGGGCAGTCGGTGACCACCATGCTCCCGGATGGCCGCGGCCTCGAGCTCGCCTGGCTCGACACCGGGTACGTGGTGACCGAGCTGGAACGCACCTCGGTCGACCCGCTCGACACGGTGAGCGTGGATCCCTCGGAGTGGTGGGCCCCCGACGCGCCCGCGTGGCTGAAGGCCGAGGTGGACCAGCTCCGCCTGGCCGGTGCCTACGGCGCGCTGGGAGCGGTCGGACTGTATTTCCGTCTCAGCGAGCCCGAAGAGCCCGGGGCCAGCGCGGCCATGCTGGCCCACCTCCTGGCGGGCGGCGCCGACCCGGTCCGCGCGCACGTGGAGGGCTGGGCCGCCGAGCTCACCGAAGCCCAGCTCGTCGCGCTCGGCGACACCGCGGTCGGCGAGATCCTCCGCCTCGAACAGGTCGCGGAGGTGGCGGAGGGCCTGACCGGCGCGGCGCTCCAAGAGGCGGTGCACGATCTGGCTCGTGGGCGCGACACGCTCGAGGGCGTTCGGGCAGTGCTCGCCCTCTCCGAGGCGGCCGAAGGCTTGCGGCTCCAGCTCGAGCTCTTCGACGAAGACCTGCGGCTCCTCCTGCGCGCCTTGCCAGAACCCGTTCGCCTGGTCGACGCACGCCTCGCCGAGGTCTGGTTCCGCGATCCGGCGGCCTGGTGGGCGGAGCCGGCCCGACCGTGAAGCCGGTCGTCCACACCCTCCTGCGCTGCACGAGGCTGGAGCGTGCCCCCCTCATCCGGTACCTGAACGCGGTCCCGTGGGCCTGGCCGCCCGAGGAGCACCCGAGCCGATCCAAGGCCGAGGAGCTGGCCACCCGGCCCGAGCCGCGCATCGGCGAAACCGTGCTCGTCACGGCGGCCGCCACCCATGGATCTGTGTGGCACTACGCGGTCGAAGGCGCGCCGGGCCGGTCCGTCCCCTTCGACGAAGCCGCTGCCGCAGCCCTCCGCACCGCGCGGGACCTGGTCAGCCAGTCGGCGGCCGTCCTGTGGAGCCCGCTGCCGCCCACCACCTCGGCCCACGGCGTTCGGTGCTGGCAGACCCTGCTCGAACCGACCGGCGTGATCCCGTCTGCTCCGGCGGTGGAAGGCGCGTCCATCGGCTTGTCCTTGTTGCTCGCGGCGGTGTCGGCGGCCACCCACGTGCCGGTGCCGGCCGACCTCGCGGCGAGCGTCGAGCTGAAAGCCGGAGGCGGTCTGGGCGCGGTCGGGCTGATCACCCAGAAGCTGCGCGTGCTGCACGCTTGCGCGCCCGGCATCCGTCGGGTGTTCCTCCACGAACGGAACGTGAAGGAGGGTCGGGCAGCGATCGAGGAGCTCGGGCTGTCCCTGACCGTGGTGAAGGTCAGCAGCGCGGCCGATGCCCTCGAGAAGGCCTTCGGCGACGCGCAGGTCCAGGCCTTCCAGGCGGCCGGCGCCGATCCCGCGAGGCGCGCCGATCTGGTCGGGGCGCTGCACGACCTGGCCATTCGGCCGGACCGCGACGAGCTCCTCACCTGGGGGCCCGTGGCTGAGGCCGCGAAGCTGGCGGAAGCCTGGAAGGACCTCGACGCCGACCTGAAGCAGCGCCTCAAGCTGGCGCGGCTCATTGCGGTCCGCCACGACGGCGGCCTCGAGGCCGAGCTGCCCGGCGAAGCCTGGGTGCGCGGGCTCAGGACCCCGATGCGGCACCTGGTGCTCGCGCACCTCACCCAGCACCACGTCGACACCGGTGTGCCGGAGCGTTCCTTGCTCGACCAGCTCCTGGCCACCAGCGAGCCCAACGACACCACCAACTACGCGCGGCTGCGCGGGGCCCGTGGGCGGGTGGCGGCCAACGAAGGCAACCTCTGCGAGGCCGTCCGGCTCCAGCGCGCCGCCATGGCCACCTTCATCGACGAGCAGGCGGTCGGCGAGCTCAGCTACCAGCTCAGCGAGCTGTTTCGGGTGTCGGCGGTGTTCCGGAACCGCGCCGTGTACGACCACACGCTCACCATGGCCAGGCGCTTTCCGAAGGTGGCGGCCTCGCCCTTCGTGCAGATCTTCCAGGCCCGCGCCGAGGTCTGCCTCGGACTCCCCGGCGGTGTGAAGCGGCTTCGCACGATGGCGGACCATGGCGGCGCCGCGCACGTGCGAGCCTCCGCGCTCTGTTGGCTCTTCCGCACCGAGCAGACCGAGCTCGATGCAGGCAACGCGGCCTTCGCGAGGCTGAAGGACGACTTCGTCGACCAGGACGACAACATCGAGCGCTACCGCTGGTTGTGGCGCATGCACGTTGGCGACGACGCCGAGGTGCTCGCGTCCTGGAAGGGCCTGCGTGGGGTGCAGGGGAAGCGCTGCGACGTGGTGCTTCGAGGGCGCGACGAGGACGACCCCGCGGTGCTGCGCGAGGTCGCGTGGGCTTGGCCGTATTAGCAGGGAAGCCCCAGCGTCCCTGCAACACCGGGCGCTACCGTGGGAGGGTGGACATGAGACATCGTGGACAGGCGACGCGCCACACCGTGTGCCGAGTCGCGCGGCCCGCGAGGGCACCATGAGCGGCGCCCAGACTTCCGCGGACTGCGGCTGCGTCGGCTGCACCGATCCGATGGCCACCGCCGCTGAGATCAAGAGCGGGCTCGAGCTCGGGCACGAGATCGACCGGTTCCATGGCTTCGACACAGCCGATCCCGGCTCGCTTCAACCGGAAGAGCAGCTGTGGGTCGGTGGGGATCCCATCGGCGTCAACCCTCCGGTCTTCCTCGAGATGGCCGGAGCACGCGGGGCTCAGGGCAGGCTGCCCGGCATGTTCGCCCTCCGAGACCAGGCGGCCATGCCCATTCGGGACGACGCCCACGGCATCGATCTCGACCTCCGCGACGCCACCACAACCTTGACCTTCGGCCCGCCCGACCTGAGCGGTGCCATCTTCGTGAGCGCCGGCGACACCGACGACCCCACCGGGCTCGGGGGGGAGGGCAGCGGCTGCAACCGGAACTGGAACGACCGGTGCTCCATCTACAAGATCCAGCTGTACCGAGGCACCGCCACCGTACAGATGGTGCTCAAGTACCAGACGTACTCGGATGGCGATGGCACGGCCGGCTACATCCAACCCGCGGTGAGCCCGTCGGGGCGCATGCTCGCAGTCACGCGATCGGGCGCACCGACCAAGCGACACGGGCGTCAGATCGTCGTCATGGACCTGGACATGGGGCTGATGCTGGACGTCGAGGACGGCGGGCCAGCTTCGTCAGGCACCTGCCCTCCGCAGTTCCCCACCTGGTACGGGGAGAGCTACCTGCTCTACAACATGGGCAACGCGGAGCCCGTGGTGGGCGACGACGGCACAGAGACCCCGAACTGCGGTCAGGCGTCCCCGAAGGACCAGGACCAGACGCTCTGGCTGGTCGGCGTGTCCGCCGGCAGCTCGGGACCTTCGGTCAGCTACGCCAACACGGCCATGCTCGGGCCGGGCGGCCGCTTCGAGCTCCGCTACAAGCCCGGAAGCGGAAGCGGGACCAGCGAGCCTGCGGCCTTCAGCGACGTGGACGTGAAGCAGCCGAGCAACGCCTCGATCGCGACGGTGTATGACCCCAACCTGGCCAGCAACCAGAAGGCGGCAGCAGCGGGCGAGGATGGGAACTCCGGTGTGCACGCGCTGATCACCACCATGCCGGCCGTGTATGTGGAGGCCTTTAGCGGGTCGACGAGCATTTACGGCGAAAGCGCGGACATCCACGCGGCGCAGCATCCGGATTGGAGTCGGAGTGGCGACGCCATCCTGACCCACGTGCACTCTCCCGAGGAGGTGTACTCGGACGCCGACGGAAATGAGTTTGATTCTCGGAACGAGTACGTCTTCGGTCAGGACAGCCACGGCTGGACCACGGCGGCCGGCGGAGGCGCAGCATTCGCACACCAGACCGCCGAGAGCCTTCTGGCGGGCGGGTTCGACAGCACCTGCGATAGCTTCTCTCACAAGCAGGGGCAGTTCTGCCTCTCGGATGACTACATCGTCACAGGCGTGTTCTGCATGAAGGGGTCCTCGTCGACATCGGGCGACGGCATCCTGAGCAGTCGGACGTACCTCATCAACCGCGGGACAGGCGTGTATTGGGATTTGACCGGCCTCATCGAGCAGGCCATGGGCGCCGAGGACGGCAGCATGCAGAGCTACACTGCGACCTGCTGGAGGGACGGATGATCACACCATCTACCCTCCTGCTGGCATGCCACTGCGTCGGAGGTGGCGGCATCGCGACGGGGCTACCCCCCCCCACCGCTGACACCTCGCCGACCGCGGACACGCAGGGCGACGGCGACACATCGGCCGACACGAACACCGATGAGCCCATCGAACCACCAGCCAGCCGTTGCGGCGACAGCCCTTGGATCCACGTGGCCGTAGGATACGACCTCGCCTGCGGCGTCCACGAGAACGGGTGCTCCGAGTGCTGGGGGCGGCAGACGGAGGGCGACGACGCCGAAGTTCCCGACGACGTGGTCTTCCAAACCCTCGTCCTCCCGAACTGGGGAGAGAAGGACGAGGACGCGTACCACGCGTGCGGCTTGACCACCGATGGGGAGACCCGGTGCTGGGGGCGAAACGAGACGCGGCAGGCGACTGTACCGCCCGGTGACTACGTTCACCTGTCCCTGGGCTCGGACACCACCGTTGGCACCCTGTCGAACGGAGACGTGCGCTGTTGGGGGGGGTCGCATTGCGAGACACCAAAGTACATCTTGGAGGCGACCACTTCTCGCGCCGAGATTGCCGCATATACAGTCATCGCGGAAGTGGACGGAGACTCGGACTTCGTCGTCGTCTACATATCATCGCGCGACGTGAACAGTCTCGACGTCGCCCTGGACTTGACATCGTGGGACTTCGGCTACGGCGGCTTCGGAGTGGCCACCACAGAGGGCGAAGTGTATTATTGCTCGAGTGACGGATGTACCTTGAAGGCCGAGCCGGGCCCGCTCACCGACTTCTGTATCGCCAGCGACTGGTGGTGCGGAATCCGTGCGGAGGACAGCACCTTGGCGTGCGGCCCTGGTCTTGGTGACAAAGATGATCCTTCGCCAATCCCCAGCGGAACCTTCACGCAACTCTCGTGTGGCAGCTACATGGGCTGCGCGGTCTCCACGAGCGGTGAGATCGCATGCATCGACACGGACCCCTGGTACGACATGGGCGAC
>Ga0114932_10000530_pt1 | contig 45278 bp, 47 predicted proteins | sample 2SBtaG_2_FD_87286 | JGI IMG/M metagenome (GOLD analysis project Ga0114932, IMG submission 87286) | Deep subsurface microbial communities from Kolumbo volcano to uncover new lineages of life (NeLLi) - 2SBTROV12_ACTIVE470 metaG | ecosystem: Environmental > Aquatic > Marine > Volcanic ...
AAGCAGCGAGCACTCCGAACACCGCGCCGCTGGCACCGATCGTGGCCATGTCGATGTTTTTTTCATAGTAATCCGTGACCACCTTGAACAATTGATTGGCAATTCCGGTGTCACCGGGATTGGCATCTATAAATGATACGAGACTGGGGTCCGCTGCATATTGCAATTGGTATTTACGTCCAAATTGCATGATGGCATCTGTTAATGCCGCAGCGCTTCCATTCGAATGGCGGCTCACGATCGATGCATAGTCGTGCATCATGGGCGTCAATTCATAACTCAGGAACAGCAGGTGTATGAAAGCAGCGCCAAGTCCGCATATAAAATAAAAGATCAGGAACCGCTTCGATCCCCAAAGATTCTCCAGTATCGATCCAAACATCCACAGCGCAAACATATTTCCAACAATATGCCAGAACCCGCCGTGCATGAACATGTGCGTAACAAGCTGCCAGGGCCTGAAGAGACTGCTTTGCCATGCATGCAGTGCAAAAAGGTCGTCCAGCTGTGCAGCAATAGCCGGGCTCTTTCCTATCGTATTCTGCGCCAGGAAAACCAATCCGTTGATGATGAGCAGGTTTTTGATGATGGTAGGTAATATCTCAAACCGGCTGGGCCTGAATTCTGTCATTGATCCTTCAATTTTAACTGTACAACGTTTTCTATGTGCAAGGTATGCGGGAACATGTCAACCGGCTGTATTTTTTCTACCCGGTACTTTTCATCCAGCAATCCCAGGTCGCGCGCCTGTGTTGCCGGATTGCAACTTACATAAACCACGGTGGGGGCTGCAATATCCAGTAGTTTTTTAACGAGCTTTTCATGCATGCCCGCCCTTGGCGGATCGGTGATCACCACATCGGGCTGGCCATGGGTGGTAAAGAAAGCATCGTCGCATATATCGATCACATCACCCGTGAAAAAAGCGGTATGGGCCAGGCCGTTCAGTTGTGCATTTTCTTTAGCGTCGGCAATGGCATCGGCCACGGCTTCCACACCCACTACTTTCTGCGCTCCTTTGCTTACAAAAATACCAATACTGCCGGTGCCGCAATACAGGTCGTAGACCACCTGGCTGCCGTCGAGCTCCGCGAAATCGCGCGTTACCTTGTATAATTTTTCGGCCTGGCGGGTATTGGTCTGGAAAAACGACTTGGGACTGATCTTAAACCTGAAATCTTCCAGTGTTTCTATAATATACCCTTTGCCATGATACACTTTGGGATCGAGGTCGTAGAGACTATCATTCTTTTTGGTATTGATGGTATATAATAAGGTAGTGATCTGCGGAAAATCATGCAAGAGTTGATCGAGTAATTTTTTTCTCGCGCCTGCATCTTCATATCCGAATACCAGGTTCACCATCAGTTCACCGGTAGTGGTATTGCGCACCAGCATATTGCGCAGCCAGCCCTGGTGTTGTTTGATATCGTAAAACGGAAGTCCCTCTTCTATGGCAAACCGGGCGGCTGCCTTGCGCAGTTGATTGGTGGGTTCTTCCTGCAGGTAACAGGTATCGATCTCTACTACCCTGTCGAAAAATCCGCGTACATGAAAACCTGCGGCGCCGGGTTGCGATTCCCAGGAAAGGCCGGCCGCTTTCATTTGCTGGAACTCATCGGCGGGGATGAATTTCCGCGTGGCGAAAGTATATTCCATCTTGTTGCGGTAGCCGGTAGTAGCATCGGCGCCGATGATGGGTGAAATGGATGGCAAACTGATCCTGCCAATGCGCTGCAGGTTATCTGTTACCTGTTTTTGTTTGTACACGAGTTGTTGTTCGTAAGGCAGCATCTGCCATTGGCAACCTCCGCAAACACCGAAATGCGAACAAAAAGGTGTTACACGGGTGGGCGATGGTGTTTTGATCTGGATGGCCTGGCCTTCGGCCCAGTCAGATTTGTTCTTTGATAACCTGATGTCTACTATATCTCCGGGCACAGCGCCTTCAATAAATATTACTTTTCCATCCACGCGCGACAAAGATTTTCCTTCAGCGGCATAGTCCTGTACCAAAACATTTTCTAAAATTGTATTTTTTCTTTGTTTTCCCACGGTTGCAAATGTAATCAGGATAGCCTATTTAACTACATTTACCATCCAATACCTTATTATGAATCGTATCAGCATCTTTTTGGTCTTCCTTTGTTCGGGTCTTTCGCTTGCGGCACAGAAAAAAACAGCGCCTGTTAAACCCCAGGTTACTACCAACGGACGCAATATCAACATCACCCTTACCCCGCTTAAGAACTGCAAAGTGTACCTGGGCAGCTATATGGGCAAAGGCAAGGCGCTGGTTGATTCCGCCATGCTGAACGATAAAAGCCAGGGGGTGTTTCGCGGCGCCAACAAACTCACAGGTGGTATTTATTTCGTGGTATCGCCGCAACTCACCATTCAGTTTGAATTATTGATGGATGACAAGCAGCATTTTTCCATTGCAGCCGATACCGCACTCAAAGAACAGGCAGTGATCACCGGTTCTTTCGATAACGACCTTTTCAAAACCTATTCTGAAATATCTACTGCACAGGGTAAAAAGATCCAGCAATACGAAGCTGCTTATCATGCAGCAAGGACCAGCGCCGATTCAGCCGCTGCAAAGGCCGAGTTGGTCAAAGCCGATAAAGCGATCCGTCAATACCAGTCAGATATCATTGCAAAATATCCGCAATCGCTGCTGGCCATGTTGTTCAATACCATGAAGCGGCCTACGGCGCCGGCTATCCCCGTTGTAAATGGCAAGGCCGATTCGTTGTATCCTTATCGCTTTGTAAAAGAACATTTTTGGGATGATGTGAATTTTAACGACGACCGCCTGCTGCGCACGCCATTCTTTGAACTCAAGCTTGATGAATATTTTAAATACTATGTATCACCCGAACCCGACTCTATTATTGCAGAAGTGAAATACATATTACTGTATGCCAGAACGGGTAAAGAGATCTATCCTTACCTGCTCACCAAGTTCACCAACAAATACATGAATCCCGAATTCATGGGGCAGGACAAAGTATTTGTGTATCTCTTTGAGAATTTTTATGCTAAGGGCGATACCGTGTTGCTGAACCAGGCTTCGCGCAAAACGGTTACGGAGCGGGCTTATTTCCTGATGGCCAACCAGATCGGTCAGCCCGCGCCCACACTCAACCTCAGCGATACCTCGGGCAAAGCCGTGTCTTTATATGCTATCCAGGCGCCTTTTACCATGATCGCTTTCTGGGATCCCAACTGCGGGCATTGCAAGGAAGAAATTCCACGACTCGATTCATTGTATAAAGCCAAGTGGAGAAACATGGGCGTGAAAGTGTTATCGGTGAATATTTATGAAAATGAAATTCCTTCCTGGAAAAAATTCATAGCGGCCAAGAGCTTATCATCCGACTGGCTGCAGGCTTACGAAACAAAAGAAGCTAAAGAAGCCACTGAAAAATCAGGACAGGCTAATTACCGTCAGTTATTCGACATCATCAAGACCCCTACTTTCTACCTGCTCGACAAAGACAAACACATCATTGCAAAGCAACTCAGCCTGGAGCAGTTCGATGATATTTTGAAAATAAAAACGAAGTAACCATTATAGATTTTATCTATCAATCTATAGATATTATATATAGAAAGCTATCATCGAATAGCTGACATTTGCATTATAATCAAACCGGCTACCGGTCATTTACATCTTTATTATTGCTTGTCCATTTTCAGTATTGTAAAAAACAACTACACAATATGAGTAACAGGGTATTATCTATTGGAAGCCGGTTTCCTGCATTCAAGAAAAAAGCAGTGGTTTCTATCGAGAAAGGAAAAGAGTTCATTGAATTAACAAACGAGTATGCAACTGAAAAAGGCAAATGGACTGTGCTATTCTGGTGGCCCAAGGATTTTACATTTGTTTGTCCTACTGAGATTGCCGAATTCAACAAAAAAAACAGCGAATTCACCGACCGCGATGCGGTACTGATCGGCGCTTCTACCGATTCTGAATTTGTACACGCCGCCTGGAGAAAGGACCACAACGACCTGCGCGACCTGAAATTCCCCATGCTGGCCGATACTTCCAAATCGCTGGCCGAAGAGCTGGGTATCCTGGATGCAGAAGAAAAGATCGCATACCGCGCTACTTTCATCATCGATCCGCAGGGTATCGTTCGCTGGGTAAGTGTGTATGACCTGAATGTAGGCCGTAGCGTGCAGGAAGTGATCCGTGTACTGGATGCTTTGCAAACCGACGAGCTCTGCCCCTGTAACTGGAGCAAAGGCGAAGAAACCCTCACCACACAGTTGAACCTGAATTAATACCTGTATCATGAGTGAATCCATCATACAAAATGAAACTTTCAGCAACCTGCTCAACGACCTGCAGTTGTCTGACTACGCCGTTTCTGCCAATGCACAGGCGCTGCTCGACGTGGATGCCAAATACATCCGCGACCTGAAGATCAATGTGGGCAATGTGCTCAACAACACGCAATACCTGAACAAAAAGGAAGCGTTGTTGCTGGCGCTGGCGGTAGCCGTGAATGAAAAGCATACAGCGCTCAGCGAAAGTTTCTCGCGCCAGGCGCTCGAAGCCGGCGCCAATGAAGGCGAACTGGCAGAGATCGTTGCCTGTACATCGCTGATGAATACCAATAATATATTTTACCGTTTTCGCCATTTCACCAATAAAGAATTCTACCAGAACCATCCGGCCGGTATCAAAATGAGCATCATGATGAACCCGGTATTGGGAAAAGAGTTCTTTGAACTGGTGAGCCTGGTGATCTCGGCAGTAAATGGTTGTGAGCTGTGCGTGCGATCGCATGAGCAATCTGTTTTACAGCATGGGAGCAGTGAAGCAAGGGTATTGGAAGCTGTTAAACTGGGTGCAGTGCTGAAGGGACTGATCACCGTACTGGCTTAGTGTGAGTGATAGAATGGGGTTGAAAAAGAGCGGGCAAGCCCGCTCTTTTTTTATTTATAAAGCCCCTTTCCGGCGATTTGACTTATTTTTAACGGCTGGGGTGCAGTCAATTCTATTATTTTTGCCCCTCATAGCTATCAAATGAAAAAAACACTACTATTACTGCTGGGCGTTTCTCTGAGCATTTTATCTATTGCACAAACGGAAACAAACACTAAGAAAGACTGGAGTAAAATAGATATCAGCAGCAGGTCGGCCGACCATTTCATGATCCAATATGGTATCGACAGCTGGCAGGGCGCTCCCGACAGCGTAAAAACCAGCGGTTTCAGCCGGCATTTCAACTTTTATTTCATGTTGGATAAGCCCTTCAAGACCAACCCTCATTTCAGTGTGGGACTGGGCGCGGGCATCGGTACCAGTAATATGTTCTTTCATAACACCAAGGTGGACATCAAATCCATGTCTTCCAAACTGCCCTTCATCAACCAGGACAGTACCGATCATTTCAAAAAGAACAAGCTTACTACCATATTCCTGGAAGTGCCTGTTGAATTGCGCTATTATGCCAATCCCGCCAATCCCAACAAATCCTGGAAAGCGGCCCTGGGCGTGAAAGTGGGTACTTTGCTGAAGGCTTACACCAAGGGTAAGAACCTGGTGAACAAGAACGGCGCTTCTATTTATGGACCTTCTTATATTGTAAAAGAGTACGACAAACGTTTCATCGACGGCACCATGCTGGCGGTAACCGGCCGTATTGGTTATGGTATCATTTCGCTGGATGCGGGGTACCAGATCACCAGCGTATTGAAAGACGGCGTAGGGCCGAATATGCACAAATTCTCTATCGGGCTTACAATCAGCGGGCTTTAAATTGTTCGTGTGAATATATCATTATCATTGAGAGGGCGATGCTGAATGGCATTGCCCTTTTTTATTAACGATCCACCCTACCTTTGCACCCTATGATCGAAAAAAAGCAGGTTATACAGCGTGAAGAAAAGGCTGTGCTGGTGGGATTGATACAGAAAGATCAGACCAATGAACAGGTTGCCGAATACCTCGATGAACTGGCGTTCCTCTCTGAGACCGCCGGGGCTATTGCTATTAAGCGGTTTACACAAAAGATGGCGCATCCCGACAGCCGCACTTTTGTAGGAAAGGGCAAGCTGGAAGAGATACGCGAATATGCAACGGACAGGGAGATAGACCTCGTTATTTTCGACGACGAGCTCACCGGCTCACAAATCACCAATATTGAAAAAGAGCTCGGCATCAAAGTGATCGACCGCAGCGACCTCATCCTCGATATTTTCGCACGGCGCGCCCGTACAGCGCAGGCCAAAGTGCAGGTAGAGCTGGCGCAATACCAATACCTGCTGCCCCGCCTCAAGGGTATGTGGAAGCACCTTGAAAGACAGGGAGGTGGTATCGGTACACGCGGACCAGGTGAAACGGAGATCGAAACCGACCGTCGTATTGTGAAGGATAAGATATCGCTCTTACGTAAGCGTTTGACGGAAATAGACAAGCAGTCCTTCACCCAACGCAAAGACCGCGGCGAGCTGATACGTGTTTCACTGGTGGGTTATACCAATGTGGGCAAAAGCACGCTGATGAATTTACTGAGCAAGAGCGAAGTGTTTGCCGAAAACAAATTGTTCGCTACGCTCGATACCACTACCCGCAAAGTGGTATTTGAAAACACACCTTTTTTATTGAGTGATACCGTAGGATTTATTCGCAAACTGCCGCACCACCTGGTAGAAAGTTTCAAGAGTACACTGGATGAAGTGAGAGAGGCAGATATTTTATTGCACGTAGTAGATATTTCCCATCCGCAATATGAAGAGCAGATAGGTGTGGTGAACAAGACCTTGCAAGACCTGAAAGCTTTTGAAAAGCCCATACTCACCATTTTCAATAAAATGGACCTGTATGAAGAGCGCACGTTCGACGAATGGCTGGAAGACAGTGTGAAAACAGAGATCTTGCAGGACCTGAAAGACCGTTGGGATGAAATTACCCATAACAATTGCGTATTCGTTTCGGCCCTGGAGCGAAGAAATGTAGATGCCCTGCGCGAGTTGATTTTGAATAAAGTGCGCGATATGTACCAGGTGCGTTATCCTTACCGCACCGTTCATTTTTAGTTTCCATGACAGAAAAAAAGATCAGCTGGTTCAAGATTGCCGATGATGCTGCCTTACTTCCATGGCAAGACAATAATATGTGCCAGATAGAAGCAGATGGTAAAAAAATAACCATGGCGCGTTTTGGAAGCCAGTTCTATGCTTTTGCGCAAAAATGCCCGCATGCCAGCGGCATCATGTCCGATGGATATATTGATGCACAGGGCCATGTAGTATGCCCGGTACACCGTTATCGCTTTAATATGCAAAATGGTCGTAATACGAGTGGCGAGGGTTATTACCTCAAAACCTATTTAGCCGAACAGCGCCCGGATGGCATATATATTGGGATAGAACAGAAGGGTTGGTGGTTATGAGATATTTTTTCTGAACTGGTTTTTCCGGAATACATTTTTCCCTATTTTTGCAACCCCGAATAGGGCAGGTATTCCCAAATAGCTCAGTTGGTTAGAGCATCTGACTGTTAATCAGAGGGTCGCTGGTTCAAGTCCAGCTTTGGGAGCAGCAAACCCGTAGAACGTATGTTTTATGGGTTTTTTATTGCCTATAACCCATCTTTTTGCCCCATTTCCGATTGATTTTGGTACCGGATTGGTACCCAACTTCCCGTTTTCTGGTACCCAGTTTTTTCAACCATTCTTCATCGGCTTTTACATGCCATTAACTACGCTTATGTCTAAAAACAACATATCAATACTTGTATGGCTATACAAGACTAAAATCAACAAAAAGGGGCTTTCACCTGTTTGCATCCGTATTTCTTACGGCAGCCAACGAAAAACCATTGCTACCGGACACACTATTTCCGTTGATCGTTGGGATTCTACCAAATCAAGGGTAAAAGGTTCAACAGAAGAGGCCCAGCAAATCAATGAATATTTACAATCAACACGGGTCAGATTCATCAACCTTTTCAATGAAATGCTCAAGGAAGTTCCCGGCAGATATCCTCCGCCTTACGGCCATTTTCATGTTCCTGAATGGCTTTGACAATTTGTGTCTCGGTGAATTGTGATTTTTTCATATTCGCTTGTTTAAAATTAACCGTTTCAGTTAACTTTCAACTACGCGAACTTTGGGGGAGCCGACAAATCTAACACCAAATGCCCATACAGCCGAAGTGAGCAATCCAGAAGCGATGGAAGACATATAAAAAAGCAACTGTATCGATTGAACCGTAAATTGTGTAAGGTTTTTTCAGGACGAGTCATCAAACAGGGTAAGGCTTCACATCTTCATAGAATTCAAATACCAGTAAACATTTCCATGCCAAGTTTGCAGGCTTTCAATTACCTTTTTATTATACTCTAATATTGACATTTCGGGGATATCATTCTTATTATTAAAAGTATTTTTTTCAATTGTTGTATTATATACCCTTGTTGCATACCAGCTTGTATGCAGCGATGGCAATGATATTCCAAGTATCATTCCAGGTAGGCCATGAAAGGTCAGTGGCCCAAGTGGAGGGGTAATTTCACTACAAAAAAAGGCGACTGTATAAATCGAGTCGCGATATATACCATTCGCTCTCGTACATTCAAAACCTGCAATATATTTTTTCTCATTCGTTATTCTCCATTTTATTTCTATGGCCTTACCTAGTATTTGAAGCCTTGTTTGATAAAACCTTTTTGTCACTCTGAATGCAGTGTCGTTTAAGTTTAAATAAACCATATCAAGATCGTTAAGTTCAATTGGCAGAATTTGGCTGGTATTTTCGATATCTGGTTTAAATAAAGATTCTTTCGAGTTAAAATATAAGGTAAACTTTGATTTGATAAACTTAGGATATTTATCTGTAATTTCTTCTGTGAAATAATCTCCTTCCATCACAAAGTGCAGGTTAGTGGTTTTTACAAATTCTATCTTCCCTTCGTTTATGCAATTTTCGTTTTGGCAAATGGCAGAATTCAAGCTTAACAGAAACACAAATGTCATAATGATTTTCATAAGATCATTTATTTACTCTTGAATAATTGAATTTCCATTGAAAAGAAAATAAGAAATATCTCTTTATAATATTATAACTACTTTCAGAAATAGAATTTCTATATAAGTGTCTTTCAATCCCAATATTTTGATTAAATAAATCATTCCCTTGCAGTTTCAAGCTTACACTGTTGTCTTTAAGAAAAGATTTTTCAATCGAATAATTAAAAATTACACAATTCTTATTTCTGTCAAAAAAATTATTATTACCCCTAAATGTGGTTTTTATATTTGAATGAATTGAAAAGGATTTCAAAAATGAAAACCCTCCATCAAATTCAATATTGTTTTCCCAATAATCAATATCTCTTGTAACGTTCATGTTCGATTCAGCATTGTAATAATTCAATGAAAAGTCAATTGAAATGCTGGCTTTGTTTTGAAAGTCTTTAGATAAGTCTAATGCAAAAGACGCATTTCTAATAAATGATTTAAGTGGCTTATAATTAAAATAATAAACTGTAGTCTCTTCTCGATAGCTTCCCGTCAATAAAACATCAATGTTCATCTTTTTGAGTAAAAAGCCATATTCGCTATATGTTTGCAAATCATTGTTTCCGTTAACATTTATAGTTTTATTTTCACGGATATAATTTGAATCAACCGCTGCTGATGTTGAAAAGGAATTACTAAATACGGATAGCTGCGCACGTGCTATAAAATGATTTTTTTTTAAAGTATTGTAGGTGAAATATTTAACTGCAATCGTATTAGTAAATGAAGGTTTTAGAAGTAAATTTCCTACGTTAACATTTAAAGAGTTTGAGTTGGATTTAACGGGTTGCGTTTGAGCCAATGTAGGTTGGGTTGTAAAACCATTGTAAGAAAATAGTAATCGCTTATTGTTCAAAAAATTATAGCTGAATATTATTTTTGGATAAATGTTAATATAATTCTTATTATAATTGAAATTTGAAAATTTATCCTTTTGTGACAGGTTTGTAAAACCAATGTCTATTCCGGATATCAGGTAGAATTTAGCAGGGGTCGTTGTAAATCCAACTCCAATTTTTTGGGTATTAATACTATAAGCATAATTACTCGAATGGATAGTATCAATAGCTCTATAAGATAAACTCATATCTTTATTAAATGATAGCCTGATTGATTGGTTAGTTGTCCACAAATTGTTGGCAGTGAAAACGAGAAAAGATTTATCGGAAACAGGTTGACTGAAATTCATTTTTATATCAGAGGTTGATTGTGAAAAATCAAATCGCTTAAATTGATCGATATGTTCCATACTTATGAGATTCGATTGGGTTGAGTAAAAACTGTTTGATGAATTCAAAAAGCCATCTCCTAATATATTATTGTACCCATGAACATAATTGACCGAAAAAATTTTTCTCGGATTACTGAAAGTTCGTTTTAGTATAAAATTAGAGCTCAAGAACTTTAGTGTTAGACCTGACAGATTTCGGGTTGTGGATTTACTTCGTAATATATTGGCATTGTCAGTTATATCCGATTCCGAGTATTCATCAATATTTTTGTGTGCTGAAAATCCGTTGATTTCAAGTTTTAAGTTCCATTTTTTAATATTCGCTCTTTGATAAACAGTGAATATTTTGTTTGTACTTATGCTATTGTTCAAGGCCAAAGAATCAGACATTTTATATGATGAGTCTTTCGAAAAAAAATAATTCTTTGAATATGCATTTCCTTTTATAGACAAATTCACCAATTTGTAATTTGAATTAATCGATGCTTGATCATTATTCCATTTATTACTAAAATGAATCCCTTGTGTAGACGCCGTTGGGAAACCATATCCAATAAATTCTCCATTCCACGTATCCATATCCCAACTATTACTATTTTCTATACTTGGGCCGCTTTCTTCTGCATACTTATTTTGTTCTGAGGAACTTAAATCAAATTGGCCAACATCAGAAATTATAGAATATAATGCGAGCTTCTTTTGGTCGGTGAACTGATTAAATATCGATTTGCTATCGTAATAATTATCAACATCATGCCCAGCATTTAATTTCCCGAATACTTCCCTCTTCTTATTTTTCTTCAGTTTAAGATTTATAACTTTTCCTCCAGATGAACCAGTATTAAAGTTTGATTTTAACGGATCGGCATTATTGTCGTACACCTGAACCTTATCAATTAAATCTGCTCTTAAGTTTTGAGTAGTTAGTAATGGATCATTACCAAAAAACTCTTCTCCGTCTATCAAAATAGTTTTAATCCTTTCTCCTTGAAATTGAATATGCCCTTTTAAATCAACTTTAAATCCAGGAAGTTTTTTAATTAAATCTTCAGTTATAGCTCCTCTCGCCAAATGAAAGCTATCTGCGATAAAAATGGTGGTATCCCCTTTAATACGGATTGCCCGTAGGTTATCCTTTACTATTACCTCTTGTAAAAGATGTATTTTATTTGTTAAATAAATTTTTTTTAGGTCATAAATACGGGTACCAACTGTTAAATTGACCTCATCAAAATACTCTGCATATTCCGGATAATTTACAACAATAATTACTTTAGAATGATCTGGTTTTTCATTAAATGACAATTCAAATAAACCAGACTCTGAAGACCTTGAAAAGGAGATTAAAAATGAGTCTTTTGCATCAATTAAATAAACAGATGCATTTTTTATTGGTTTCTTTTCCAATGAATCATACAAATGCCCTTTTATTTTATAGTCCTGGGCTTTAATTTTTTCTGTACAGAAAAAGAATGTAAAAAAAGTTAGTGTTATAAATATTTTAATCCCCAATACAGGCATATTTAAATTTTGATAATAATACTTACTACTTTAATAATTTTACATTGGCTCGTATTAGAAACAAGACTCTATTTTCATTGCTGGAATTATTGTCCAAATAAACACTTTGTTGGATGTAGCCATCGACAGCAGGGGTAATTTGAAGATGTAATAAAGCGGAATCGCCAGGTTTAATGGGGTCTTTGGGAACATTAGTAATTGTACATGAACAATCAGGATTCGCATTCAGTAATTTTAAATCCATGTCCCCTCTATTCCGGATAATGATCTTACTGGTATATTTTTGGTTAAATGTAATATTTCCCAAATTGATTATTTTTTCATCATAACTTATGATAGGCCCTTTATGCCTGCAGCTTGCAAGAAGCAACAGGAGCAGAAAAGATTTATATGTCGATTTGTGTTTCATTAAGTTCATTTTTTTATTGACCCGATTAATATCAATTGATTTGAATTTTCGCTAACCGAATCAATTATATTTTTATTAGCATCACGTATTATATTAAACAGAGAGCTGTTTGTTTTGTGTAAGTTCAAAATTTTATCCCTAGATAAACTAAATACAACATTGTTATCTTGTGTAATTGCCAGAGGCTTGCTAATCAAGCGAGTATATATATCTTCTGTATTTTTATTGCTGAAAACAAATAATCTGCTATCTGGAAAATGGAATAATCCTATTTTAATACGCCTTTCGCTTTGATAGGTAAATAATGCGTATTCATTATTTTGGCAATAGTCCGGCCCCAAGTAACTTGCTGCACTATCGATTAATATTTTAGAAGCAAATAGTTTATAATGTAAATCTTTGTTTGCTTTAATTGAATCCGATGTTATTCGAATCAGCAAGTAAGGTTCCCAGTTCATTGTAGCGAAAGAATAATTATAAACCGTATCATTAAAAGGAGGTGAAAAGATAGTTTTGTGATAGGATTGGGTTAAAAAGCCGGTATTTGTCCAATAAATATTAGATATCTTTGAATCGAATGGGAAAAACTTTTTTATAATCTTCCCTTTATCGTTTATCAAATAAAGATTCCCTTTTCCTCTTCCGTTATCGTTAGTAGAAAAATTCTTGTATAAAAAGAAGCTATCCTTTTGAACAAGTTGAATGTCACTCCCATATAAATTAATATATGCCTTATTAATAAAGCTTCCGTCGTCTAAGGAATAATAGTATAAAGCTCTATTCTCATTTGAATAAACAATCAATTTGTTATCAATAGAATCGATTGAAAAATCGACAATTTTTCGATATTGATTACTATTCAACCCGATCTCCCCAATTTTTCTTATAAAATTCCCGTCCTTGTCAAATACTGCTAAATTTGAGAAATGTTTGTCAAGAATATAGAAGTTGTTTTTATAACAAACAACTTTGTCAATAGATGCAGCAAAGAAGTCTTTGGGGTTAGTTTTTAATTCTAGCAACCTTATGTTTTCTATTTTATTGTTGAAAAAAATTTCATTTGATTTTTCATTTTTCTTCAACTCTATTTCTATTAGAGGCTTCCCAAACTTAAAGGGTTCAACCCAATCGTTTTTGGACTTGCATGACAAGAGAGAACTTAAAATTAGTAGAGGATATAATTGTTTAATCATTTTAAAGTTTTTGACAATGATACTTTTTAAGGAATAATCGTCTCAGTGCATGTGAGACGATTATTCCTTAAACTTCAATACCTATTAACTACAAGGGTTGGCTTTGCACCCGTCACCTGAACCATCACAGGTATTACCAATCTGGATTATTACACCTCCTGATGTAACTGTACAACTTTTTAGCTGTTTTTTTGTCAGGTCATCTGATACTGAAGCTTTTGATTCAATTGAATAACCAACAATGGCTGCTATAAATAAAATTGCAGCAGCCATTATTGCGAATTTTGTTCTTTTCATTTGCGTAATTTTTTAGTGTTAATTAAGATTGATAGGTTTTCTTATCTTTTACTTGTTAAAGACTCAAGGTTTACAGTACATACTGGCAGTATTTGGCTGTTTATTACTAATCCCAAAGTAGTTTCGTTTTCTACCAACGTCCTTTTTTGTTTTTCTTTGGGTCAATTAAGGATTAATATCCCGCAATTCTTGCGCAATGAATATTTTTATTACTGATTGTTATTCAGCTGTATCAAATATGCTGGTCGAACCTCTGAGCGATAAAAATGCGTTGACTGTATATTGATACATTAAGATGGATTTAGAAGCAGCTTCTTCTTCAAAGAACTCTTTGCATATCTGATAAAATCTACCGAAATTCGTCTTGATGTTGTGCATGCGTTTTAGATAGTTTTGTCACTTACTAAGACAACTGCACAACATTTTTGCTTAATTGATTATCAACTATTTTTAATACAACACGTTAATAAACATATAGCAACACATTCAAGCTTGGTGGGGGGAGATACTTGAATGTTCTATCAATTCGACCGCATAAGCAAAAGAACACGTTATAAAACGTTTTTTCTATGCAGTCTAGGCAAACATGAAATTAGACAATCATATCAATTATTTTAATGTTTTTTCACTGAATCTTTATCGGTGTTTTCACCCTTTGATACGTGTTTTCACCCGCTTAAATCAGTTTAACCTGATTTACAACTCTTTATGACGATAGGCTCTACAATAAAGTACCCTCATCGCAGGATATCTCCATGGACGGAGCGAAACAAAGAAGTAGGAAATTTATTAAACATACAGGTGCTTGATCACTTTATATTATTTCCGGTCAATGGGGAGTATTTTAGCCTTAAAGGAAAAGGCTTTTTATAACTATCGAATTCATCACCTGTATAGGAAGTTTGAATTCAAGCAACCTGAACGGGACGTTTATAAATTGACAATATAATCAATGAACGTCTACACCCTTATAGTCATTTTCAAAGCACCATATCCTATTAAACACAACCTGTGAATACAATTGCAGAAATCGAAGTAAGTTACCGACCGTCTATAGTCGAAAAACTAATCATTAAATCCGCAGAGGGTGCGTATACTGTAAAAACATGGAAGGCTACATTATTGCCGGTCAAAGGGACGTATTTTAGTTTCAAAGAAGACGGCATTTTCTAGCCACTCCATTCTTTGCCCGTATAGTCAACATGGACAGATCTTTAGCTTTGCACAAAGGGCCAAAATCATTGCTTTTCATTATAAAAATCGTAAATTCGTAGGGTGAAAAAACGAAAAGAAACAGGGCTTGATTTTGAGGTGGATAAACTCACAAATTCAATCGAGAACATAAAATCGGGAGATAGCTTCCCGACTGAAATTTCATTGTTAACCAAGGTTGAACTAAAAAACTTAACAAAGAAAAATGGATGGCGATTTAATTGGGCATACGAACATAGCGTTTCTACAAGGGACGTTTACAAATTGACGATCACCAATAACCCAAACATTATACAATGCGTTGTAAGTTTGGAAGTAAAATCTGATCACGTTTATATGCACCTGATCGAAAGTGCGCCTTTTAACATTGGAAAAGCTAAAACATATTTAGGTGTTCCTGGTAACCTTGTAGCTTTCGCCTGCAGGCTTTCATTCCAAAGAGGCGGTGAAGGTTATGTTTCTTTTCTTTCCAAGACCAAGTTAATTGAGCATTATGAAAAAACTTTAGGAGCAATCCATTTTGGAGGACACAACATGGTTATTACTACGGAAGCAGCTTTAATATTAACAAACAAATACTTTTAATAGCATAATTATGAAACTTATAAAAGAACCTCTTGATGTAGATTTTGTAGTCGATCCAAGACCACTGACAAAAGATGAAGAAAAAGCCATCAGCGACTTCATTCGTGCCGACAAAGAAAAACGGAAGCTGAAAGAACTTAGAAAAAAAGCAACCACAAAACGAAAAGAAAAACACCTTGCTTGAAAAAGCAAGAACAGCAACACAATTTATTGGAGCAATGAAAGCAACAAAACCCGGTCAATATATTCATTCTACTTTCACAACTATAGAAACATTGGCGGATGGGGAGGTATTTATAATGCTATCTTTCGACAATTATTCAAGGTTTTGCTTCCAACCTGCCTTATGCAAAGAACTTACTGAAAGAGAAATGGAAAATCATATAACCGGGTTGGTATCTGATATTAAAAAACAGCATCCTGGTGTAAAGCCACACATTTACTTTTCTTACGGTAAAAAGTTTATTGAAAGCCTAAATGAAAAAATGAAAGATCGCTGTACACTTGAGTTTAATCCGATCATTGCTGATGAAATTGCCCTTCCAGAGGCACGTTTATTTCTGGAAAGTATTTCAAAGAGAAAATAATATCGTGTCAACGATTATTTTCCTCATTCAATAAAGCGTTTGCAGTTCCTTTTCCACCACCCTTTTTTTACATCGGCAACAAGTTTGTCGACCTGATCCTGGGTAGCCTTGGAATTGGCAGTCGCTTCTTTATATATCAGATAGTCCACTAAGCGTTGCAACCCTGTCGCGTCTACCGAAGCTGGGAGGCGAATAATGACTTCTCTGGATGTTCTTTCAATCAGCATAAACCGAAATTAGGAATGAAGTTACAGATTTGAGAGGGGTAAAATAAAGGCACAAACCTCCAATATTGCATTCTCCTTATGTTACTTACTTCTAAAGTTGGGCTACGAATTACTTGAAGGACTGCACAACACATTGATTTCTAATTTATATTGTTATATCAAAAGGATGCTGACACCAATTTTACTCACCACTTTCTGCCAACCCTTAGGGCTAAGCAGAAATATTTTATCTTTGATAAAAGGACTAATAAAGAGCTGAAGGGATAATCAATTAATTTTTTACGATGGAAACTTATTTAATAGAGTTGACCAATATCAGCGCCTACAGGCTATTGCAAGATTTGGAAGATTTGAAGATAATAAAAGTACTTAAGAAGGAAAAGGAGCAGGTGGCAAGCAAAAGCAGAACTGCTAGGCTTCGTGGTACACTTATGTTGAACAACAAGCAGTATCAGGATTTTCAACAACACGTTAAAGATATACGCAACGAATGGCAGGAAAATATTTAATGGACACCAATGCTGTAATTGATTATTTGAGCAACAAACTACCTGCCAATGCTTCGGATCTGTTAGACTTGGGAGAACTGGAAATCTCTGTAATCACGAGGATTGAATTGTTGGCTTGGCGCAATGCAGATAAGCAGCAGTTGGCTGTATTGGAAGAGTTTATTAGCAATGTAACCGTATGGAATCTTGACGAACCAATAATTCTAAAAGGAATAGAAGTAAGGAAAGTCAATAAGCTTAAACTGCCCGACGCAATTATTGCTGCTACCGCACTTGTTCATAATCTTGACCTAGTAACAAGGAACATTGATGATTTTAAAAACATTGATGATATTAGGTTGGTTAATCCTTGGAAATGAGTTATATGCCACAAGCTTATAATAAACACTATTACAATAAATCCGGTAACCAAATCGGTACCTAATTCCTCATTGGAGATTCCAGTAAAACTATTTCGCTCTTAAAATATTGATTATCAGCATCTGACTGTTAATCAGAGGGTCGCTGGTTCAAGTCCAGCTTTGGGAGCCCAATACTAGAAAAGGTTTTAGCGAAAATGCTAAGACCTTTTTTCATTAAAAGACATTGGAAACAAAATGCAAATATTATTCCATGCTAAACGTTTTTTTCAGTTTCAGGGCCATCTGATTGATTTAGAGTTGACCCGGTATTGATACATTTTAAATATACATTAAAATACAAATAAACCACGATAAACCACATTAAAAGTGGGTTGGTGTGGGAATACTGTGGGTTTGATGTGGGTTTGCCCAGAACCAAGTGCGTTCCAATTACCTGTCATGAAAGAAAATAACATATCAATACTCGTATAAATGATAGCTCTGTTTTCTCTAAAAGCTTCCCTTGTCTATCTTGGCCGCGATATTGTTTACAGCTTGTTCCATAGCATCATATTCGATCTTTTAGGCTTCTCCGTTATTCCATTCAAAATGCCCGAATGAAGATTTGAAAGAAACCAAAGCCTCTTTGCTGTACCCGCGAATTGCATCTTTGTTTTTAAACAAGACGATAGGCTTCTCCTCGGCATCATATATCCGGAAATCCAGCTTAACTATTGCATGAGGTGGTTCTTTGTGAAACATATTGCTAAACCCACCTAGCGTTTTCCCATCCGCTGTTTCAGATGAAAAATAAACTGAAACATGAATGATCATAAAAGCATCTGCATTCATATCTTTTGCCATCCTGGCATATACTTTCAATGCTTCATCGCTGTAATAGTCTGCAATGACAGCGCCTGGTTTTTCTTGTCCGTTCTTATCAATTGCAGGCGCTAAAGCTACGCTGGTGTTACTGCTTGAGATAGCATTAGAATTACCCGTGACAAGCCCGCTCCCTCTACCTCCCATCTTCATATTGACCATCTGCTGTAATTTCTGTAATTGCTCCATCTGGTTATTCAACTGGTTGATCTGTTCTTGCGTAGGCGCCGGCTTACCCTGTATCTCAGACAAGGCTGTTACCATTTTTGTCATGCTGGAGTACACCGGTTGTGACTCACTGAAGGGAATCAATTTAATATTAGCAGCATTCATCTTTTCAACTACTTTCTTTTCCAGGAAATCGTAAAAAGGCTGTTGATCGAATCCATATTTCTTAACATCAATTTTCGTTGAATTGAAAATGGTAATATCAGGAACTCCCCAACAATAGGCAAATGCCAATGATTTGATACCGGAGAGCTTCTCTTTGTCTAACTGTTGCCCCCAGGTCTTGCCAGTGACAACAAGCAGTAAGATGACAGCAGAAAATATTTTTATCTTCATAATTGAAAAGTTTTGATGATAAAAGTAGGAGGCAACCATATCGCCTTACAATACCAACTGGTTTGTATTTTATAGCTTTTGCAGGCGTTCACAAATCATATAGCTGCCTATATCAGTAATTATTTTCAGTACCAGAAATACCAGCCCGAAACCAGAAGGCAGGTAGGTAATACAAAAAATTATGACGCCTATTGGAACGACCCGCAGGTATGGAAGAAAAAACAATTTTCCTATGTCTATTCCTTTATTGAATGAATGAATGATCAGCCTTGAATTATCGGCTATCATTGAAGCTACCAGTAGCCAAAAAGCTACCTGAAACATTTTCCAATCACCTCCCCGCCTGCTTATTGCGTCATTTGCAAGGAAAACATAGAGCATAAAATTGAAAAAACTAAAATGAAAAAGAAAAAACAAAGCCTGTTTTATCCTGAATAGAAGCGAATGATTACTGTTTGGGGAAGGTTTGCAAAAGACAATGGATAATGCATTGAATAACCCCAGCAATATACTCTGTACCAGGTAAAGGAAAATAACGGCATCAATAGTACCCTGGCGTTCTATATACCGAATAAAGATGTACAAATTCCCAGCCAGGAGTAGCCAAAATGACGGATTTTCGAATATTTTTTTCATTCTATTTCAATTCTAACGGTATAATTGTTGTCTTTGGAAACCTGTAAAGAAAGTGTAATAAAATGCTCTTTATACGGCGTTATGTGCCCAAGATCTGGAGCGAATACTATGCTTCTTTTATCAAATATGTGGTCAAACTCACCCACCTTCTCATAATAAACAAATTGGCTACTTAATGAATTCTGAATGTCTCTGTAAAGTTCATTGAATATAGAATCGGCTTTCTGCTGGCTTAGCCACCTGTATTCCGCTGTGAAATAATATTTCGGCACTTTATGACTAAATTGTAGATCATCCATTGTAAACACCATACATTTTGCTTCTTTAAAACAATATTTCGAATAATAAGAAGTAGCGCCATCGTACAAAGGGGCCCCAGCCAGGTTCTCATCTACTTTATTGGTATAAAAACCATTAAACAGGTATTGAATCTTATTCCTGAATTCCCTTGAAGTTTGTGTTGTATCGGGGTTCACAAATACACAGGAAGGTTTAATTCCTCCTTCAACAACTAATGCGACTTCATAATGACTTCTATCTTCGGTTCTATAAGCAGATAAATACGTTCGGCATGCCCGGTAACCTTTGAATGTTTTTTTGCTGAAACTAATTTGATGAAAAAAAGAAGTATCAGCAGCCTGATATTCTTGTGAGTAGGCCTGGAGACCAAAATAAAAATTGAGTTGTTGTTCATACCTGGCGAATACGCTCATCGCTTCTTGAGGAGAATCGCCTGAATAGCAATAGGAAACCACATCATGTTGCTTTAACAGCATATGTTTTCGTAATGTGGTTTGATGCGTTGGCGTCAATTGAATTTTCGACTCATAAATAAATGCTTTTTCAGTGGCAGCGCCTTTGAAATCTCCGAAGCTGCTATCGGCCTGTAACAGCAACCTGTTAAGACCAGAAAATAGCAAGGTATCTATATTCACAAACGCTTTGGTAAGTACATGAGCATACTCCTGGTTATTTCTGGAAGTTTTGATTTCGATGGTTTCCGGCTTCATCATTTCTTTCACTTCATCCAGGGATTTGTTGCTAATGGCAATACCGCTGATGGCGGTTATTTTATCACCCGCCATTATTCCTGCCTGGTATGCCGGAGATCCCGGATAGATACTGTTCACCACATAATAAGCAGAAAAAGGGTCGTCTTGTGGGCTTTCCTGGCCGTTCTTATAATGATAAGTAAGGCCAAAACCATGCATTTGCGCCATCATTGCTAAGTGAAATAACAGGAAAGAAAAAGTGAATATTGTTTTTTTCATGACTTTTCAGGTAAGTAGTTTTACTGCTAAGTATCATCAGACTATTTACCATAAGTCTAAAATGACAAAAAACAAAACCATTCAAAATACCAACCAGTTTGTATTTTGAATGGTTATTATTACAGGTTATGTTGGATAATAAACCTGGTTAATTCCACCGTTTTTTTCAGCTTTAGCTTCTGCATAATGTTTTTCCGGTGTGTTTCTACCGTGTAAATACTCAAATGAAGCCGGTCGGCAATTTGCTGGTTGGTTAAATCTTGCTTAATCAATTGTAATAGCTCCATTTCTCTCCTGGTGAGATTAAATTGTTGCAGGAAAGGGTCTATTTCCGAGAATCGGGTTGGTTCAACAATCTTCTTCGCAGGAAAACAAAGCTGTCCCTGATTTACCTGCCGAATGGCCTGCATTAGTTCTTCTTTGTTGGCATTTTTCAACAGATACCCATGAGCTCCGAAGGTTTTCGCTTTTTCTACCAGGTGTTCTTCATTATAGGTAGATAGCATAACGAGCTTAATAGATGGATACTGCCGTTTCAATATCCTGGCAGCTTCAATACCGTTCATTCCTGGCATATTGATATCAAGTAATACCACGTCGGGCTTATTTTTATGCAGCAGTTCAAGCAACTCTTTCCCGTCGTTTGCTATGGCCATTACTTCCATATCTCTTTCCGAAGTAAGCATCGACAACAGGCCTTCTAAAAATAAATTATGGTCATCGGCTATAATGAGTTTAGTCTTTTCCATTATTGATCTTATAAGGTAATTGAATAATAATGGTAGTTCCGTACTCGTTGCTGTCAAATATAATTTTTCCATCCAGGTAATTGATCCTGGATTGTATATTCTTCAGACCTATCCCTTTTTTATTGGGTTCAGCGGGTATTCCTTTACCATTATCCTCCACTATCACTTCCAGGTATGTATCACAATAGATCATCTGAACCGTAGCCTCTGTAGCACAAGAATGTTTCACTACATTGTTCGTCAGTTCCATGATGATGCGGTATATCATCAATTCATCTTCCTTGGTGAATTTACCAGATTCACCATTTACATGGAATTGAAAAACAATCCCATGTTCGTTGTTCAGTTGCCTGTAATAACTATCCAACAAGATATCCAGCGGTGTGGCGCTGAAATCGGGAGGCATCAGGTTATGCGAAATACTGCGTATATCACCAGAGGCTTTATCCAACAGCTTTATCACCTTATTCAATCTTTCCGTATCGACCGTTGCTTTTTGAAGGTTTATTTTGATGGCAGCGATATCTCCTCCCAACTCGTCATGCAGATCTTCTGCGATACGCTTTCTTTCCATCTCCTGGGCAGAAATGATATGTCCTGCCGTGGCGATCTTTTGCCCCTCCAACTCCAAAGAAAGTTTTTCCTTTTCTTTCTTGAACAGGTTGTACCTATATAAGATACCAAAGGAGATCACCAGTGTTTCAAATGCAACTCCCAATTGTATCCGGCTAAGCATATAACCCATTGTAGTGTCAAAGGTTGTAATGACCCCGAATAGATTGAGTATAAATTCAATTGTGGCCAGGAACAATGGAGTAAGGGCAAACAGGTAAAAATAACCCGGTTTAAATCCTTGCCTCACTCTTTCTATCGCAGAAAAAACAATGAGTACAAATGAAAGGACTGCTGTTACACTGAAAAATAACGTATAGGTCTCTTTCAGGATCATCGAATGGAATAATTTATATACAGGTATACAGGATATAATCAAAAAAATACTCACGGTCTTGAAAACAATAGTACCTTTTAAAAAGCGGGAGTTCTCTTTCTTTTGATTAAAAAATTTCTGCATTACCTGCAGCATTAAAAGCAGGTTAAGTCCGCAGCTGATAAATTTAGCAATATCATTAATGGAAGGAACCGCTGGGTAGAGAAATTGAAAATCCATTCCTTCAAATGCAAGCATCTGCCATAAAGTTGCCAGCACGTAAAGTGCATACCATCCGTGAATGGCATCCCTGAGGGAATAAAACAGAAAAACATTAAATAAAAATACCAGCAATAGGATGCCTGTTAAAATGCCCATGACAAAATAGGCGTTGCTTTGTAGCTGTTGCAATGTTTTTGCATCCATCAACTGGAAGCGCTGTTTGAGGTTTTCCCCTTTTTTATTTATGAATGCATAGAACCGGGCATCTTCGCCAGGTTTTATAGACAATGGATAAACAAAGAGATAGAAATAATAAGGTCGTTGATTGAATGCAAAATGATCACCGGTGACTCCTAGCGAGGTAATTCTATTATTAGATACCTTATATACTTTCATTTCGTTCACTGTTGCATTCTGGAAAAGCCACATTATCTCCATTGTCAATGATGTTGGGTTTTTCAGGTGCAGACTGTGCCAATAATATTTATTGGAAAATCCGCTGTTCAGCACATCTTTCTTCAACCGTTCAAATTTCCCGGCATTATTGATCTTAATAACTGAATCTATCGGTAGTAAAGCCGTATCACAATAATATTCCAGATATCCTTTAAGATCGTATTGATGCTTGCCTGTCAGGTACAAAGTATCAGAAAAGGGGCGGGCAGCAACAGTATAATGAATCTCAGTTGTTAAACAAAACAGCAATATCGTAATATATAGCGCGCGTTGATTCATGTAATGACAAAAATACCTTTCCGTGGTCAGTTAAGATATACAAACAAGTTTGTATAATAGATACTTTATTTAACAGTGCAATCAATATGATAAGGCTTCATCTTTCCTTGAGATAATGGTATCAATTCTGCCGAAAATACCCTCGTGTTCGGCGTTTTTCATCCCTTTAGGGCGTTTTAATACGGCAGCAACCCACTTTTGGGTCCAAAGCAGTTGAACGAGTAAAAATCGCTTAAACTATTCATCTTTTCCTGATTTAAAACCAGATCGGGAAATAAGTGGGTGCGAAGCTTACAACTTATATATACAGAAACCTTTGCCTTTTGTAATAGCTTCCGGTGGAGAGATGTTATTCATTGGAAGAGGAGATCATTTAAACCCTGGAGTATATGAAAATAGCAGGGCATAGAACAGCCGCAATTGAAGACTCAAGACTGTTGCCTCTTGAAGAATTAAAATTGAGGCAGTGTTAACTTCTACAAATCATAGTATTTTCAAAACACAGGCATATGTATCAGCATTGTTCTCGGGCAAACTAATCGCAAGTTCCGTTTCGGTTCGTTGAAACAATAATGGTTGCCCGGCAGGTACCCACTCCACTTTTTGAATTTCTTTTGGAAAATGCCGGCTGTTTTTTGCAAGACTTTTTATAATAAGCTTTCCATCTTGCGGCCAACCCAGTGCAGTAGCATAAAGCACATCGCCTTTGGTAGCAAAGCGAATATCTTCATATGTAAACGGCTTACCTTTCCCTTCATTAAAACCTTGCGCATTAAGTTGAGCCGCCGCTTCTTGTGCAGGCCCTTCACCAAATATCTTCCATGGCCTCGTAGCATAAATACTTTCGCTATTTGTTTTCATCCAGTTGCCAATTTCCTCAACTACTTTTCTTTCTTTTTCATCAATGGTGCCATCTCCGCGAACAGGAATGTTCAACATCAGATTACCATTTTTGCTAACAATATCTACAAGCGTTTGAATAACGGATTTTGCTGTTTTGTAACCATTGCGTTCATACAGTCCGCGATCATAATGCCAGCCCCCAATACAAGTATCCGTTTGCCACGGCAGCGGCTGAATATCGTTGGCCTGTCCTCTTTCAATATCCCAAACCATGGCTTTGCGTTGGTCTTCATTTAACATTTTTCCGTTGAGGACTGCACGAAGCGTTCCATGCTCCTCAATGCTTTTGTTGTACAAATGAGCGGCAATGCGCAAGCCCGCATCATTAACTGGCCAGAACGGAAGTTTGTCGTCGTCGAAATAAACGACATCAGGATTGTATTTGTTGATAAGGTCTACAGTACGATTATAAAATTTATCGATGTATGCTTTGCTGGGTGGATATACACCGTTGCCCCAATCCCATTGCCGGGTGTCGAAATTATTATCTAAACTATTTTGACTCAAAGGATGATTTTGGGCATATAACTCCTGGGGATCCAATCCACTCCACCATTTTCCTTTACCATCTGCCTGGGTTAGTTTTCCATCATAAGGAATGCCCGAATATTGTCCGGTTTTATCTGCACGTTGCGCCATTTCGTACCAGCGCCATGCGTGAGATGCATGAATACTCACGCCAAATGGCAATCCATTGTTTCTTGCTGCCTTTGCCCATCCGCCAATCAAATCTTTCTTAGGGCCAATCCTGGTAGCGTTCCAATCCTTTTGATATTTGCTGTTGTACAAATCAAAGTTATCGTGGTGATTGGCAAGTGCCATGAAATATTGTGCCCCTGCGCTTTTATACAAGCTCACCAATTCTTCAGGATCCCATTTCTCCGCTTTCCATTCATTGATCACATCTTTAAATCCAAATTTCGAAGGATGCCCGTATTTTTTAAGATGAAATTTATATTGCCATGACCCTTCCTCGTACATATTTCTTGCATACCAGTCACCGGCTTCCGGCTGGCATTGCGGCCCCCAGTGTGCCCATATGCCAAATTTTGCATCACGAAACCATTCTGGTGTTTTATAATGCTGCAACGATTCCCAGCTAGGGTTGAATGGACCTTTTGCGATAGGCTCTCCTAAATGTTGTTCTTTAAGAAAATTATTCCCCAATGCACCGGACAACCACATAGATGGTAAAGTAGCGGCCATTCCCTTGATTAATGTTCTGCGTTTCATTTTATAAGTTATTAGTTTATAAGAGCTTGTTGAGAAATTTTATCCATTAATACCCACTTCTTTCTCTTTTTTGTCCATAGCACCAGTTGTAGCCCCTCATTATCAGATCAATACATTTCTACCATTGCTTTTATTACGCCATTTGCCGGGTTTAGCCATCTTTCGAATTCGTGACTCACCTGGTCAAAGAAAACCCGGTGAGTAATGTAAGTGGTTGGGTCTACTTTCTTCTCCTTCATACAAGCAATTACATGTTCAAAGTCCTTTCTCGTTGCATTTCTACTGCTCATTAATGTAGCTTCCCGTTTGTGAAATTCGGGATGGCTGAAATTGATTTCACCTTTCTGTAATCCAATCAAAACATACCTTGCTCCATGTGCCATGTATTGAAACCCGCTATTTATCGCTTTCAAATTGCCTGTAGCATCAATTACAACTGCCGGCATATCTCCATTGGTGATAACCTTCAATTGCGGTACAACATCAGCATCCATCGCATTAATAGTATGTTCAACTTTCAGTTGTTCTCTGCAAAACCTTAAGCGGTCATTATTGATATCAAGGGCAATTACTTTTCCTCCTGCAATCCTTACAAATTCCATTGTTCCCAACCCTATTGGCCCGGCTCCAATCACTAAAACAAATTCATCTTTTCTCACCTCAGCTCTTCTCACACCATGAGCGCCAATTGCCAAAGGCTCTGCAAGAGCCAGTGCGTCATAACTTAATCCATCGCCGTGAATTAAAGAATAAGAAGGAACTGAAAGATATTCCACCATTCCTCCATGTTGATGCACACCACACACTTTTATATTCACACAAGCGTTTTGTTTTCCATTCCGACAAGCAATGCATCTACCACAAAAAAAATAAGGAATAAAAGTAACAGCCTCCCCTGTTTCAAAACCAGCAGCATTATCAACTGCAATTAATTCACCTGAAAGCTCATGACCTAAAATGCGTGGGTATTCAAAATAAGGTTGTGTTCCTTCGAAGGCATGTAAATCAGTTCCGCAAATTCCGATTCTTTTGATTTTTATAATGGCTTGCCCGGGGTTTAGCTCCGGCTGTTCTGCAGTAACATATTCAAACCCGCCGGGCCTTGTGCAAACTAAAGTTTTCATTATGGCTTCTTATGAAATTTTAACAGAGTTGCCTCTTACAAATTTATTCTCTAGCCTTAAGTTTTTCATTGTATTAAAAAGACTTTTTTTTATACAAATCCGGCTTTTTCGTACTTTAAAGCACGTATATTTTTGTTATGAGCAAAAGACTATTGGGGCATACTTTCTCGCTTCTTAATGTTGACTACGTTAAGCTAAACGAGAAATGGGATTACGGAAACGTAATCAGCCCATATTTTCGGATTTATTATATCGATGAAGGTGAAGGTTTGGTTTTGAGTAACACTGAAAAGATCAAGCTGGAAGAAGGGTTTCTTTACATAATTCCGAGCTTTACGCTGTGTCATTTGCGTTGTGATGCTTATTTAAGCCAATATTTCCTTCATTTCTTCGAAGAGTCCCCGGTGGGGCTTTCGCTTTTCGAATACAACCGGAAAGTCATAAAAATGCCTGCACTGGAAACCGATATTGCAAACTTTAAGCGGTTATTGGAAATAAATCCTGGCAGGGGTATTAATCGTTCAGATAATCCAAAAATTTACGAGAAAACTATCTATTACAAAAGCTACCAGGAGCTTAATAACATTGTTAGTGATTCCACTTATTTAGAAACACAGGGTATAATTCTTCAATTAATCTCCCGGTTTTTAAGTTCAAAACAATTTAAAAACAAAAATCCAGCCCCTATACCCTCAAAGATTTTGGACGCGATCAGCTATATTCAATTAAATCTGACGAGCAATTTGACCGTTGATTATTTAGCGAAAAGAGCAAACCTTCATCAGGATTATTTTTCACGGATTTTTTTGCAGTTTACCGGAGAAAGGCCATTGACATATATACATGTGAAGCGCATTGAGCGGGCTCAATACCTGATCACAACTACTAACTTATCTTATATCGAAATTGCCGAAGAAACAGGATTTGAAAATGTCTCCTATTTTTCTAAGATCTTTAAAAAGGTTACCAGCCTGACTCCTCGCCAGTACAAACAGCAAAACCTGTTAAAGTGTGACGCAATCACCGCCCTGGAATGTCGCTCTTAACCCTTTTCATTTCATAGATGGCGACTTAGCTTTGGAAACAAATTATTGAACCATGCGTAAACTAATCATGAAGATGTCGATGTCGATCGACGGTTTTGTTGGCGGTCCCAATGGAGAAAACGATTGGATATTCAAAAGCTCAGATGAAACGTCGAGGGACTGGGCCGTTGCGCAAACCCGTGAAGCAGGCCTGATCATCATGGGCCGCAAGTCGTTTGAGAATATGGCCCCCTACTGGCCAACTGCCACCGGTCCTTTTGCCGCGCCGATGAACGAGATACCCAAGGCACTCTTTACCCAAAAAGGATTTAAAGGTCTCGCTCCGGTGCCTACAACAACGGTTGAGCAGGCACTTGCCGCGGCTTCCTGGGCGGAGGCGCGCGTTTTCGATGGTGACCTTGCCGAAATAATCAAGGAACTCAAATCCGAACAGGGGAAACCGATCTGTGCGCTTGGAGGCGCCGGATTCATGCAGAGCCTGATAGCAACAGGCCTCATAGACGAATACCACCTGGTTACCCATCCTGTGGTTCTGGGCAAGGGATTGCCGATCTTCAATGGCCTTGCACAACCGCTGGACCTGAAATTGGTTGATGTAAAGGCTTTCCCGGGCGGGATTGTGGCCCGCACTTATCATGCTGTCTAACCCACGGTTGTTCAACATTTGTAAGTGCCTCATCCTTCAGCTATGTGTGAACTAAGCATTATCTTTAGTTAAGCACAATAACTATTCCCGGCCATCGGGTATTAAAATCGCAATCAATATGGCAGCCAATATTAAACGGGGTCTGATTTATCCAAGCAATGCCGGTTTCTCCCTGAACGTTTTCCAAAGCAGTTCTCCAAACAATGTATTTGACCATGCAAACCATTTCCTGGTAAACTTTGCAGGGTCATTCTTATGAAAAGATTCATGCATAAAGCCGGTACCGTCATGCGTTTTCTGTAAAGTATCAATACACCATTTGATCTCTTTATGGTCTGTTGATGTTAAAGCTTTCATGGTAATGCTCATGGACCAAACCATATCTTTTCCAATATGTGGTCCGCCAATTCCTTCGGCTGCCGTTCCTTTAAAAAAGAAAGGATTCTCTTCCGACCATACATAACTGCGCGTTGCTTTATACAGCGGGTCCTGTGCGCTTACAGCGCCCAGGTAAGGAAGCCCCAGCAAGCTGGGCACATTGGCATCATCCATTAATACATGGCTTCCAAAAGCGTTGATTTCATACGCATACAGTTTCCCAAACTTCGGGTGTGTGGTAATGGCATATTGTTTCAACGCTGCAGCTACTTCATTAGCTAATGCCGATAATGACTCAGCCAATGATACATCTTTAGAAATCGCTTTTACCATCTCAGCCGCTTGCCTTAAACTTACTACTGCAAATAAATTGGAAGGTACCAGGTAAGGAAAGATGGTTGCATCGTCACTCGGACGAAACATAGAGCAGATCAGTCCTACAGGCTTTACCGGGTAGCCATATCCTCCCAGCGGTACACCATCGGTAGCCCATGAGGTTTTACGTTCGAATTTATAAGGCCCCTGTCCGTTCTTTCGTTGTTGTTCCTTGAAAGTTTTTAATGTTAAGGCAATACCCTCCTTCCATTTGGCATCAAATGGCGATTCATCGCCGGTTTCTTTCCAAAAATGATATGCCAGCCGGATGGGATAACATAACGAATCGATTTCCCATTTGCGTTCATGAATACCCGGCTTCATGTTCGTGATATCCGTTGCTTTCCATTCGCTTACCTTATTATCATCATTATAAAAGGCGTTCGCATACGGGTCTTTTAAAATAAAATGTGTTTGTTTACGCACAACGCCCGCAATCAATTGATGCAATGCAGGATCTTGTTTTGCAAACTGTAAATAAGGGTATACCTGGGCAGAACTGTCGCGCAACCACATGGCATCGATATCACCGGTAATCACATAAGTATCCGGCACCCCGTTCTTTTCCTGGTAAAAAACAGTGGTATCTAATGTATTGGGGAAACAATTATTGAACAACCATCCCAGTTCTTTGTTGCTAACCTTCGATTGAAATGACTTTATCGCACTTTCAATCGCGTTACTTTTGAAATGACGCTGGCTTGCTGCAATGCGTACTTCAGGAAAACCATTACCATTTGCAAAAGAAAATTTATTCAGTGCAAGCCCCGCGCCCAATAAACCGGTTTGTTGTATAAATGTTTTACGGTTCATGATTTAAAACTAAGTTTAAAATCAATAGCCTCTTACATTTTTCCCTTCTATATAATTAAGGAAAGCTTTATTCACCACCTTGTTACCACCTGCTGTAGGATAGTTACCGGTGAAATACCAGTCGCCCGTATTGGTAGGACAACTTTCGTGCAAGTCTTCTACGGTCTGGTAAATCACTTCTACCTGGGTAGATACCTCCGGCGGCGTAATCAGTTCTGCAATTTTGCGTGATATTTCTTCGGGTGTGAAGGGGTCGTATATTTTTTTTACGAGGTTCTCGCTGTGCAACTGCCCTGTACGTTGCAGTTCTTTGATTTTTTCATGTACTTCGGTAAGCAGGTGCTCCTGGCCTCTTTCTTTCAATAACGCAATAGCAGCGCGGAAAGCAATGAAATCGCCCAGCTTGCTCATGTCTATACCGTAGCAGTCGGGGTAACGTATCTGCGGAGCAGAAGAAACCACGATGATCTTTTTAGGACCCAAGCGCGAGAGCATGCGAACGATACTTTCCTTGAGGGTAGTGCCGCGCACAATGCTGTCGTCGATCACTACCAGGGTGTCTTCGTCTTTCCTCACCGTACCGTAAGTGATATCGTACACGTGCTGCACCATTTCATTGCGATTGGAGTCTTCGGTGATAAAGGTGCGCAGCTTTACGTCTTTGATAGCGATCTTTTCCTGGCGTATCTTACGATTCACCATTTCTTCGAGCTTCTCCGGTGTAAAATCATTACCCCAGCTCAAAATGCGCTCTACTTTTATTTTGTTCAGGTATTCTTCCATTCCCTTCACCAGTCCAAAGAAAGCCACTTCGGCAGTGTTGGGTATATAAGAGAAGATGGTATTCCTGAGATCATAATTGATACGCTCCAGCACAGTCTTGCTCAGGTGGTGACCCAGCGCAATCCTTTCGCGGTAAATTTTTTCATCACTGCCGCGGGAGAAATAAATCCTTTCAAAACTGCAGGCCCTTCTTTCTTTGGGTTCCAGTATCTGCTGTATGCTGTAGTTGCCTTTATCGTCAACAATGAGCGCGTTGCCGGGCATCAGTTCCAGCACTTCATTCTCACCCACATTGAAAGTGGTACGGATAGCAGCCCTTTCACTCGCGGCTACGATCACTTCATCATTCGCATAATAATAAGCAGGACGGATACCATGTGCATCACGCATCACAAAACTGCAGCCGTTGCCCAGCAAGCCGCCGATTGTGTAACCACCATCGAATAACGGTGTGGCTTTTTTGAGCACTTTGGAAATATCGGCGGTATTGGGATTTTGTTCGTCTTCTCTTACCAGGAAATGATGCAACACTTCCATCATGGCGGCGAGATCGCTTTGTTTTTGGAACTCACCCGGACTCATATTAATCAGATCAAAAAGCTCATCGGTATTCACCAGGTTGAAGTTACCCGCCAGGGCCAGGTTCTTACCCGGCAACAGGTCGCGCTTGATGAAAGGGTGACAGAATTCCACATTGTTCTTACCCTGGGTGCCATAACGCAGGTGGCCCAGCAGCAGCTCACCCAACACAGGCAGGTGGCCCTTCATGAGCCCCGGGTGTTGCTTGATATCGGGCTGGTATTTCTCCAGCTCCCGGATTTCCTGTCCTATTTTAAAGAAGATATCGGCAATGGGCTGGGGAGCGTTGCTCCGTATACGGTGGAGATAAGGGTAACCCGGCTCGCAGTTCAGTTTAACCGAAGCGATGCCCGCTCCATCCTGACCCCTGTTGTGTTGCTTTTCCATCAACAGGTATAATTTATTTAAGCCATACGTTACCGTTCCGTGCTTTTGCTGGTAGTAAGAGAAAGGCTTACGGAGACGAATATAAGCCAGGCCACATTCGTGTTTGATCTCGTCGCTCATGGTGCGTATTAAAAAAGAAGTGGCGAAGTTACGACTCCGCCACGTTTTATACGATTAATTATAGACCGGATCCAGTTCCGGATGCAAGGTTTCTGATAACCAGAGGAATTCATTTACAAAGGTTTCTACCGATTTTTCGAAAGAAGCATCTTCCAACTCCCCTTTTTCATTGAATTTCTTGTCCACAAAAGGCGTTACCAGCATGTGGGGTGAAGCCACGCCGAACAGCGCAGGGATCAGCAGCAATAACTGCTGACTGGCCCTGATGCCACCCAAAGCGCCCACCGATGCCGTTGCAATACCAAATGCTTTGTGCGATTGCTTGGGAAAATGGTCGAGCAGGTTTTGCAGAGCAGGAGAATAGCTGCCATTGTATTCCGGCGTTACCAGTATAAAAGCATCTGCCGCGAACATCCTTTCCGCCAATGGCTTGAAGGCGTCGGGCGTATGCTCTACATTCCTGTACACTTGCTGTAACAGGGGAAGGTTCCAATCCCGCACATCAATAATGTTCACCTTGTGGCTGGTCTTTGCAGAAAGATAATGCTTTAAGAAAAGGGCCAACCGGTTGGTTATACTGTCTTTCCTCGGACTTCCCGATATGATCTCTATGTTCATAATTGTAATTATTAAGCTTGTTTTACCATCTGAATAGACAGGTGCAGTTTCACATCATCGCTCACCACTACACCACCTGCTTCTGTTACTACACCCCAGCTCAGACCGAATTCTTTACGGTTGATCTTACCACTGATATCGAATCCGGCTTTGATCTGACCATAAGGGTCGGTCATGGTGCCACCGTATTCTACAGCCAGTTCCACGGTTTTGGTTACGCCACGGATGGTAAGGTCGCCAACGAGTTTGTACTCTTCTTCGTCTTCTTTGGTGAAGCTTTTAGAAACGAAAGTAAGCTTAGGAAATTTCTCAGCGGCAAAGAAGTCTTCGCTCTTGAGGTGACCATCGCGCTGTTCGTTGTTGGTGTTGATGCTGTTCACATCGGCTTCAAATGAAATGGTTGCGTTGTTGAAATCGGGCGCTTCTGTTTGTAAAGTAGCGTCAAATTGGGTGAAGTTGCCCGATACGGTGGCAATCATCATGTGTTTTACTTTAAAAGCGATTTCGCTGTGTGCCGGGTCAATTTTGTAGGTTGTCATGATATTTTGTTTTATGCATTGAAAAATATTGTTTGATTATGCGGCTTCCAATTCCATGGGTACTTCTATGAGCAGGAGCTCTGCATCACTACCGGCTTTGATCTGCAAGGGATCGGCAGTATCCCAGATACCCAACCCATCGCGCTCTTCCAGTTCCTGTCCGTTGATGGTGGCATTCCCTTTGATGAGAAAAGCATATACGCCACTGTTTTTGCTGTGCCAGTTGTAGCTGGTCTCAAACCCGTTGGAAAGATTCGCCAGAGAAAACCAGGCGTCCTGGTTGATCCATACGGCTTTCTCGTCGTCGGGCGCTACCACGGTGAGCACCTGGTTCTGCCTGTTGGCCGGGTTGAATGTTTTTTGTTCATAACGCGGTTCAATATTGTAGTTTTTGGGGAAGACCCATATCTGCAAAAATTTCACTGCTTTGTCTTTGTTGGCGTTCATTTCGCTGTGTGCGATGCCGGTACCGGCGCTCATGATCTGTACATCGTGTTCGCGTATGATCTCGCTGCGGCCGGTGCTGTCGCTGTGGTGCAGATCGCCATAGAGCGGAATGGAAACAATTTCCATGTTCTCGTGCGGGTGTTTGCCAAAGCCCATGCCTTTTTCTACGGTATCGTCGTTCAATACACGCAGGGCGCCGAAATGGTTGCGTTCGGCATTGCGGTACTGGCCAAAGCTAAAAGTATGGAAGCTGTTGAGCCAGCCGAAATTGGCATGTCCGCGGGTATTTGCTTTATGAAGTATGGTTTTCATGTTGTCTCCTTTAATTATTTAAGTGTATATACACGTATTTATTTAAAAAAATATCAGTCTTCTTTTGCCCTCACTTTTTCCAGCAGCGTATTCAATGCTGCACCTTCCTGTTCGGAAAGCACCATCAATTCATCGTGCAGCTTGTTGATCCTTGCTGTAGTGGCTTCCAGGATGGTAATGCCGCTTTGGGTAAGCGATATCACTGTTTCTCTTTTGTCTTCCGCTGAAGTGGCCCTTTTTACCAGCTTCTTTAATTCCAGCCTGTCAATGATCCTGGGCACGTTGGAGTTCTTTTCAATCATCCGGCAGGCGATGTTCTTCACACACAGCTGCTCGGGATGCCTACCCTTTAAAATGCGCAACACATTGTATTGTTCATGGGTAAGGCCAAACTCTTTCAATTCTTTGCTGGTAACGGTTTTTAGCCACCAGGCGGTGTATAATATGTTCAATCCTGCTTTCTGCACTTCGCTTCTGAATTTAGTACTCTGTATGGCTTGTTCTAATTTCACAACACAAATGTATGTACATACATCTAATTTTCCAAATCTTATTTGTTAAAAAAAATCCCGCCGGTGGGGCGGGATTGTATCTCAATGATTTAGTGCATTAATTCTTTACCGCGGAATGGGTTCTTTCGGCTGCTTTGCGCCATTCGCCGAGACCACTGCAGCTGGCAAAATCGCTGTCGATGGCCACATAATAAGTGGGAATGTGTTCTTTGAACCATTTTTCCAGCACCTCCTGTTTCTTTTCGGCCAGTGCGCGCTTGGCTACGCGGTCATAGTCTTCTTTCAGGTTTTCGCGGTGGGCTTCGGTACGTGTCTTCAGGTACAGGATCCTTACCACGCGGCGGTTGCGGTCGTCGGTATATACCTGGGGTTGTGAATATTGACCGGGCCTGAGGTCTCTCAAAGCGGCTACCAGGTCTTTATCTTCGATCTGGTCAATACGCAGGAAAGTAGAGCCGGAGCCATCCTGTGCAGTGATAGAACCTGCGCTGTACTTGCTGTTCTCATCATCGCTGTATTTGCTTACGGCTTCACCAAAACTCATGGTGCCGGCCACCAGTTTGGTGCGGATGGTATCGAGCTTGTGTTTGGCTTCTGTGATCTCTTCATCGGTTACCGGTGGAATGCGCAGTATGTGTTTAACAACTGCTTCATCGCCGGAGCGGCTGATCATTTGTATGATGTGCAGTCCGAATTTCGATTTAACCACCGGTGATACCTGTCCTTCCTTGAGCCTGAATGCGGCCGCCATGAAAGCGGGATCCCAGTTCTTATCGTTGCGGTTGAGCGTATATTGTCCGCCGTTGTCTTTCACGGCCGGGTCTTCGGAATAGAGTTTGGCCAGCTGGTCTATCTTCTGCGTCCCGGCTTCGATCTGCTTCTTGTAATCGTACATCTGCTTCGCCACATAATCTTCCACGTCTTTATTGGCTTTCGGGTGCACTACAACCTGGCTGATCTCTATCTCACTTTCGTAATAAGGCAGGCTGTCTTTGGGTGTCTTATTATAATATGCTTTTACTTCTGTAGGCGTGATCTTCACATTGTCTACGATCCTGGCCTGCATGGCATCTGCCAGCTTGCCTTCCTTGATGGCTTCTTTATTGTCTTCCTTGATCTGGTAAACGGTTTTGCCGGCAATTTCTTCCAGCACATCTTTCGATCCGTATTCCATGATGAGCCTGCGTATGCGCAGATCCATAGCAGATTCCACTTCTTCATCCGAAACCGGGAGTGAATCTTTCTGGGCCTGCAATACCATCGCTTTCCTGATCAGGAAACCTTCCAGTACCTGGCATTCTGTAGGCAATATCACATGATCTTGTCCCTGGGTCTGCCTTTTGGCATCGGCCACGGCATTGATCACATCCGAGCGGAGGATGATCTTATCACCCACCTGCCCCACGATCTTGTCGGCCAGCACTTTTTTGGTCTGGGCCTGAACAGATGGGGTAATGCCCAGTCCGCCTCCAATCAACAATACCAATAGAATTGCCTTCTTCATAAGTTTCAATGTGGGTCAAATGTAGGTTATCGGGTTCTTAAGAAAATGTAAAAGCTATTACAGGGTACGCTTCACTTCTTCTTCTTCAAATGCTTCTACGATGTCGCCTACCTTGATATCGTTGTAGTTCTTGATGGTTAAACCGCACTCCATATTGGATACCACTTCTTTCACATCGTCCTTGAATCGTTTCAGGCTGCCCAGCTCGGCGCTCTGTCCTTCGCCTTTGGGGTATTCCACGATACCATCGCGGATGATGCGGATCTTGCTGTTGCGGCTGATCTTTCCTTCGAGCACATAACAACCGGCCACGGTGGCTTTGTCGAACTTATACACTTCGCGTACTTCCACGTTGGCCACGATCTTTTCCTGGTATTTGGGTTCCAGCATACCCTCCATCGCGCTCTTGATTTCGTCGATGGCGGTATAGATGATGGAGTATAGTTTGATCTGTACGCCTTCTGTTTCTGCCAGCCTGTTGGCCTGCATGGAAGGTCGCACGTTAAAGCCAATGATGATAGCGTCTGATGCGGTGGCCAGCAGTACATCGCTTTCGGATATCTGTCCTACTGCCTTGTGCACCACGCGCACGGCGATCTCTTCGTTGGAGAGTTTCTGCAAAGAGTCGCTCAGGGCTTCCACCGAACCGTCCACATCACCTTTGATAATGATGTTGAGCTCCTTGAAGTTACCCAATGCCAGACGACGTCCGATCTCATCGAGCGTGATGTGTTTTCTCGCTCTCAGTCCCTGCTCACGCAGGATCTGGGCGCGCTTGGTAGCTACTTCTTTGGCATCGGCCTCGTCTTCGTACACTTTGAATTTCTCACCCGCCTGCGGCGCGCCGTTCAGGCCCAGTATCACTACCGGTGTAGATGGCGGCGCTTCTTCGATGCGCTGGTTACGCTCGTTGAACATGGCTTTTACGCGGCCGTAATGCTGACCGGAAACGATCAGGTCGCCCTGGCGTAAGGTTCCGTTCTGCACCAGTATGGTGGCCACATAACCGCGTCCCTTATCGAGCGATGCTTCGATGATGGTACCGGAGGCTTCGCGGTCGGGATTGGCTTTGAGGTCGAGCAGTTCGGCTTCGAGCAATACTTTTTCGAGCAGCAGGTCTACATTGAGGCCCTGCTTGGCAGAGAGTTCCTGGTTCTGGAACTTACCGCCCCAGGCTTCTACCAGGATATTCATTTGCGAGAGTTGCTCGTATATTTTCTGCGGGTTGGCCCCGTCTTTATCTATTTTGTTCACCGCAAAGATCATGGGTACGCCGGCAGCCTGTGCGTGGCTGATGGCTTCCTTGGTCTGCGGCATCACGGCGTCGTCGGCCGCTACCACAATGATAGCGATATCGGTTACTTTGGCACCACGGGCACGCATGGCCGTAAATGCTTCGTGACCCGGCGTATCGAGGAAGGTGATGGCTTTGCCGTTGGGCAGGGTTACTTCGTAGGCGCCGATGTGCTGGGTGATACCACCGGCTTCGCCGGCTACCACGTTGGCATTACGGATATAGTCGAGCAGCGAAGTTTTACCGTGGTCTACGTGACCCATGATGGTAACGATGGGGGCGCGTGTTACGCGGTCCTCCTCGTCATCCTCCTCGTCTTCTTCTTCCATTTCCTGTGCATCATCCATACCTATGAATTCCACTTCGAAGCCGAATTCACTGGCCACCAGTTCTATCACTTCCGCATCGAGGCGTTGGTTGATGGATACCATGATGCCCAGGTTCATACATTTTCCGATCACTTCGGCAAAGCTTACATCCATGAGGTTGGCCAGCTCGCTTACGGTAATGAATTCCGTTACCTGCAGCTTGTTGTCTTCCGTGCCTTCGCCCATGGCTTCGGCGGCTTCATCGCGTTTGGCGCGGCGGTATTTGGCTTTGAGGCTCTTACCACGACCGCCGGAACCGGCCAGCTTGGCCTGTGTTTCACGGATCTTATCCTGTATGGCTTTCTGGTCAATCTCTTTGTCTTCAACGGGTGTTCTGCGCGGGTTGCGGTCGTTGCGGTTGGCGCCACCTCTTTGCGGGCCGCCGCGGTTATCGCGGTTAAAGCCTCCGCCCTGTTGCGGGCCACGGTTCTGACCGGGACCGCCACCGGGCCTGTTGCCCTGGAACGGAGGTCGCTGACCACCCTGTTGTCCCTGACCTTGTCCTTGCGGCTGGTCGCCGGGCTTTTTATCGATGGGTATACGCTTACGTTTGCGTTTCTCGTCGCGGGCCATGGGCTTGGGACGGGTATCGCTGTTCACAGGCAGTTCTATCTTACCCAGTATCTTGGGACCTTCCAGTTTTTCGGCGCGGATGTTCTCGATCACGGGGCCGGCTTCTCCTGCCGGTGTTGCTTGCGGCTGGGGCGCTGCCGGTGTTACCACAGGCTCCTGCTTAGCAACCGGCTCCGGTTTGGGTGCTGCCGGTGCAACGGGCTCTTCTTTGGGAGCCGGTTGTTTGGCCTCGGCGGCCGGTGCAGCTTCTTCTGCCGGATGCTCTTCTTTTTTCCTGGGCGCCGCTTTTTTGGGGCGGGTAGAAGAGTCGATGGCAGAGAGGTCTATTTTGTTGATGACTTTGGGCGCTTCAATTTCAGGCGCTTCGATCTTCACATGGTTGTTGTCTTCTGAAGCGGGTGTTTCTGCTACCGGTTCCGGCTTGGTAGCAGGGGCGGCCGGTGCCACCGGTTCTGCTGCTACCGCTGGTTCTTCGGGTGTCGGTTTTTCTTCTTTGACTGCCGGCTTCTTCTCTTCTTTTTTAAAGCTGATCTCTTCTTCGTCTTTCCTTTTCTTGGCTTCTCCCTGGGCCGTTTTGGGTATTTCTACCTGGTCGGCTTTGTTCTTGGCCACTTTATCGCTCTGGAACTCTGCCTGCAGGGCATAGTATTGGTCTTCCAGGAGCTTGGCAGTGGGCTTCAGGTCGTCGCGGTTAAATCCTTTTTTCACCAGGAACTCGACCAGGGTATCCTGGCCAATGTTGAATTCCTTGGCGGCTTGTAACAGTCTCGGTAATTTCAGTTCTGACATTCAGTGTTTTTATGGTCTTCGAAAGACTTCGGCAAATATAGTTCCTAATAAGTAGCTTACTCTTCTCTGTCGAATTCTTCCTGTAATATTCTTCTTACGTCTGTGATGGTTTCTTTTTCCAGGTCTGTTCTTCTTTCCAGTTCTTCGGGTGTTAGTTTGAGCACGCTGCGGGCGGTATCGCAACCGATGCGTTTGAATTCGTCGATGATCCAGGAATCGATCTCATCGCTGAATTCATCGAGGTCGATATCGAACTCGTCGGTCACTTCTTCGTCTTCGCGGAACACATCGAGTTCATAACCCGTCAATTCGCAGGCCAATTTTATGTTTACGCCCCTGCGACCGATGGCCAGGGATACCTGGTCGGCCTTGAGGTACACTTCGGCGTGCTTTTTTTCGTTGTCCAGCTCCATGAAGCTGATCTTAGCGGGCGTGAGCGAGCGTTGGATGAGCAGCTGAATGTTGCTGGTATAGTTGATTACGTCTATATTTTCATTCTTCAGTTCACGTACAATACCGTGGATACGGCTACCTTTCATACCCACGCAGGCGCCTACGGGGTCTATGCGGTCGTCGTATGATTCTACGGCCACTTTGGCGCGCTCCCCGGGGTCGCGAACGATTTTTTTGATGGCGATGAGACCGTCGAAGATCTCGGGTACTTCAATCTCGAGCAGTTTGGCCAGGAAGAGCGGACTGGTGCGCGACAGGATGATCACCGGCGTATTGTTCTTGAGGTCTACGCGGGCTACCACGGCGCGGATGTTCTCGCCTTTTTTGAAGTAGTCTTGCGGGATCTGCTCCGATTTGGGCAGGATGAGTTCGTTGCCTTCTTCATCGAGCAGGAGCACTTCTTTTTTCCAAACCTGGTATACTTCGGCGCTGATGATCTCGCCTACGCGGTCGCCGTATTTTTTAATGAGCACGTTCTTTTTCAGGTCGCTGATGCGGCTGGCCAAGGTTTGTTTGGCGGCCAGGATGGCGCGGCGACCGAAATCGAGAATGTCTACTTCTTCGTACAATTCTTCACCTACTTCGAAGTCGGGTTCAATTTTGGTGGCTTCGGTATAGGCCACTTCGGCCAGGGGGTTCTCCACTTCACCGTCTTCCACGATCATGCGGCGGCGGATGATCTCAAGGTCACCTTTTTCCGCGTTCACGATCACATCGAAATTATCGTCGCTTCCGTATTTCTTGCGCAGGAGGGTTTTAAAAACGTCTTCCACCACTTTCATCATGGTAGGACGGTCAATGTTCTCTGCGTCTTTGAATTCCTGGAATGCTTCAATCAGGTTAATACTGGCCATAGCTCTGAATTTTATTAGAATTTGACTTGAACTGTTGTAGTTTTTATGTTATTGAATGGTATTACCAATTGCTGTGTTATTGCTTTTTTGCCTTTGCCCTCGGTATGTTCTATGATGATATCGGCTTCGGCCACTTCGAGCAGTTTGCCTTCTTTCTGGGTTCCGTCGGTAAAGAGTACTTCTACCTGGCGGCCAATGTTCTTCACGTACTGGCGTTGCAGTTTCAGCGGCTCGTCTACCCCGGGCGAAGAGAGTTCGAGGGAAAATTCTCCTTCGGGGTACATGCCGGTTTCTTCTATGAGTTTATAGAGTTTCCGGTTGAACTGTACGCATTTTTCTATGGAAATGCCCTGGTCGCCGTCGATGAACACTTTTACGTTGTTGGTAGGTTTTATTCTCACTGCCACACGGAAATAGGCGGGTTCGCCGGCCAAGACCTGGTCGGTGAGCTGCTCTATTTTTTCTATTGCTGTTTCGTTTGCCATTAATTTCTTCAGGTATGTAAAAAGGAGAAGGGAACGGTGTCCGTTCCCTTCTGTTGTTCATTTCCGAGTGCAAATGTAGTGTATTGCAGGGGTATATTCCAAATTTTTGGCGTTAAGCCGTTTTAACTTTTTGGTGGCGGGGGCTTGGTATTATTGGTTTAACTTTGTTGCCTCATGTTCAAGATATTAGTTTACGGTTTCATCATTTATATTGTGTACCGCTTCATTTTCGACTTTGCGATACCGGTGAGCAAGGCCAGCACCCAGGTGCGGGAGAAGTTGCAGGAGATGCAGCGCCAACAACAGGAGGCTGCCAGGCAGCAACAGGCGCAGGCCCAGCAGCGGGCTTCTTCTTCAAAGCCTTCGGTAGGTGAAGATTATATTGAGTTTGAAGAGGTAAAGAAATAGTTACCCGTCATCCCGAGCGAACGCAGTGAGTCGAGGGACCTGCCCAAACCTTCAACCATTACTACAATCCCAGTTCCAGTACAGTCTTCGACGCCACCAAGTGAATTGTTTGCAGGCCCGTTTTTTGTGCACCTTCTATGTTTTTATAGGTGTCGTCTATGAAAACGGTTTCAGCGGGGTTCAGTTTTTCTGCTTTAATGATGGCTTCGAAAGATTCAGGATCGGGTTTTCTCAACCCCAGTTCGTGCGAGTAATAGGCTTTGATGAAGAAGCTGTTGAAATCGCGACCGTTGTTATTGGTGCGAAAATCGGCCATGAATTTATCGTAATGAATCTGGTTGGTATTGGAGAAAAGGTAAACGTTGTATTTTTTGCCGATGGCTTCGAGCCAGGTTACGCGTTCCTGCGGAAAATCGAGCAGCAGGGCATTCCAGGCATCACGGATCTGTTCATTGGTGAGATTGGTTTGGGTTTCTTTGCGGAAGGCATCGTAGAATTCCTGCGGAGAAATTTTACCGGTTTCAAGGTTGATAAACAGGTCGTTGGAATGGTGTTGGGTGAACATGGCGTTGAACTGAGGCACGCCCAGGTTCCTGAATGCTTTTTCTGTCAGCGAGAAATCGAGGTTGAGGAAAACACCGCCGAAGTCAAAGATGATATTCTTAGTCAAGATTATAATTTAATGGATAATTGAATGCTTCCGCCCAGGCCCAATTCAACAATTTTCTGCAAAGTGGAGATGCGGACTTCCTTTACATCGTTTTCAATTTTTGAGATGTACGATTTTGCCATGCCTACTTTTTCAGCCAGTTCTTCCTGGGTGAGGCCTTTTTCCAGCCTGGCTTCGTGCAGCATGGCTCCTATCTTGAAATGATCATATCCGTCTTCCAGTTCTTCGCGTTTTGCTGTTCCTCGTTTGCCGTAATGCTTGTCTTTGAATTGATCAAGCGTCATTATATTATTGTTTTTTTTCGTTTTCATATTCGTGTTTGATTTTTAATGCTCTTTCTATTTCGGCCTTGGGAGTTTTCTGGGTTTTCTTCTGAAAACCATTTGCCAATACCACAAGGCTTCCTTTATCGAAAAAGCAAAAAATTCTAAAGATATCACTGCCCTGCTGTACCCGTATCTCATATAGTCCGTTTGTTCCTTCCATATGCTTGAGGTAGGTTTCAGGAATTTTCGCTAAATCCTAAATCAGATTTAAGGTCCAAACAATTTTGTTTTTGACGTTGTCTCGTTGCCTTACAAAGAACTCCTCGAAATAAGTCTTGTAAAAAATAACCGTTCGATGTTTCATATTTTAGCCAATTCTCCACGTAGCAAAGTTAGCAAAAGTTGCCCCAAAGTGCAACTTTTATTGTTTAGGAAAGATCATCTTTTTCAATTTTCAAGGAAGATCATCTTCTTTTCTATATTTTTGCCGCCCAAGATCGAAAGATCAGGGCCTATAGCTCAGTTGGTTAGAGCACCTGACTCATAATCAGGGGGTCCCTGGTTCAAGCCCAGGTGGGCCCACGTTGAATAAGAAGCAGTTATGATGAATAATCATTGCTGCTTTTTTCATTTGTAGGGAATTTGCATAAAATTTGCACAAAACACATCATAAACGCACGTGCAAACGCAGTAAAATCAAGTAAAGAACTATTTGGAGTGATAAATTGGCTTATGAGAAAACCTTTATTCAAAAATTAACAGACTGATTAACCCAACATATTCGTTCTCAGTCTATTGCATATTCTTTTTATTTCCCGAAAAGAAATGTACGTTAAATCCTGAATTTATACTAGTTACTTTTAGTAAAAAATTGACCCGACATGCGTATTTATTTTGATGGCAATGTATTTCAAGACCTTGCTAAACCGGAAAGAAAAAGGTCTCGCTGACAAAGAATACAACTATTATTTCTTCTCGGGAGCTCATATACAAGGCCTGCCTGACCGCTTTGGACGCATTCAGCAACAAAAAGCCAGCTATTCTATTAATGAATGATACTTCGATCAGTCATTCGACACAACCAGATGCTGCTATTCCGCAATCGAAAATTGCGTCTCTCAGTTCAGAAGAGTTTGTAGGCCCGGTAACAGATGATCCGGATACACCGATAGCATTAAAAGGATTTCATGCGAAAATTATCAATGACCACGAAATGTTGAAAAAAGAACAGAATGGATATAAACCCTTACCTACTATTCGAAATGTTACCGCGCAGTTGGTACAAAAAAATCACTTACAGGTAAAAGAAGACATCCAGTCATTGATCGAACATGAAATGAACAGGTTCTTAAACGATCCGCTGCTAACATCATTGATCGTCAAAAAGGAAAATACCGACCAATGATTGACACGGTGGTTAAATTTTTATGGTTGAGCTGAAATAATTAACCTTAAACCTGCTTGCTTAGCTTAAATTGTTCATTTATTCTTACAAAAGAGTAATTTTTTGCGTAAATTATCGTTTTTTGATACCTTGTGCAAAATATTACTTGTGTCAGTAAATTTTTCACTAGAGGATTGGGTAGATAATCTTTTATCAAGAGGAAGGCATTCTTTTAGCCTCAACGAAGCAAGAAGTACTTTTTCTACCGATAGTGAAGCGGCTTTAAAGCTAAAATTAACCCGCCTTTCTAAGAAGGGTAAAATTGTATCCGTACATCAGGGTTACTATATTATTATTACCCCTCAATATATAGCTAGAGGCATTTTACCAGTGGCACTATTTGTAGATGGATTGATGAAGTTTTTATCAAGACCATATTACGTTGGCTTATTGAATGCCGCAGCGTTTTATGGAGCAGCACATCAGCAGCCACAGGAATATTTTGTATTCACAAATTTTCCTGTCTTACGGCCTGCAAACAAAAAAGGAATCCGCATTAACTACATTAGCAAGAAACAATTCAACAGTGAACACCTGGAGCAGCGGAAAACTGAAACCGGTTTTATTACTATTTCCAACCCTTTGCTCACTGCTGTAGACCTGGTGCAATTTGAAAAACGAATTGGGGGATTGAACCGGGCAGCAACTGTTTTAAACGAGCTTGCCGAATCGCTTAAACCGGAACAGATTACGCTATCCTTACTGAAGGAAGTTTCTGTGACTGCAGTGCAACGGTTAGGATTTTTATTGGAAATAATTCTGAAAAAAGAAATAAGTGAACACTTATTTGCAATGAGTAAACAAGCAGGCCTTGATTTTTTCCGGGTTCCCTTGAAACTAAGCCAAAGCACCAAAGGGTTTTCCGCCGATAATAGGTGGAAGATTATTGTGAATACTGAAATTGAAATTGACGAATGATACCACAAAATGATATTATTGAATGGAGTAATGTTGTCCCATGGAAAAGCAATGAACAAGTTGAACAGGACTTGGTTATTTGCCGTGCGCTGGTAGCAATATTTAATGACGAGTATTTAGCACAACACCTGGCATTTCGCGGCGGCACCGCTTTACACAAATTGTACTTGCAACCACAGCCCCGTTATTCAGAAGACATTGACCTGGTGCAGATAAAGGCAGAACCTATCGGGCAGGTGTTGGATAGACTAAGAATTGTATTAGACTTTCTGGGTAAAGCAAAAGTCGAAGTTGGGGATATGATGGCAACAATGAAATTCAGGTTTAATTCAGAGATAGCACCTGTCGTTCCTTTGCGTTTAAAAATTGAAATCAATTGTAGAGAGCATTTTTCAGAATTAGGATGGGAACAGAAACAATTTGATGTTAAATCAAATTGGTTTGCGGGATCTTGCTCACTGACTACATATCGTTTAGAGGAATTGTTAGGAACAAAGATCCGCGCTTTATACCAAAGGCGAAAAGGAAGGGATTTATATGATCTCTATCATGCTTTTACGAAAGCAAAGCTGGATGTAGACAGTCTGCTAAAATGCTACAGGCGGTACATGGAGTTTAGTGTAGGCAAGGTCCCGCATCAAAAGGAGTTCATTCAAAATATGGAACTTAAATTAGAAGATGAATACTTTCTTGGCGATATAGCCGCATTGATTCGTCCGGCTGAAACGTATAATCAGCAGGCTGCGTATCAATTGGTCAAACAAGAACTCTTTGATAAAATGTAACCATCATGAGCCTGACATCAACATTTCCGAAAGGAGCCGAATGGCGCAAATGGGACTTGCACGTGCACACACCAAGTTCGTTTATTAATCATTTTCGGGGAACGGATTTAGATGCAAAGTGGGAACAATTCATTACGGATCTTGAATCTCTTCCAGAAGAATATAAAGTTATTGGCATTAATGATTATCTGTTTATAGACGGTTATAGGAAAGTACTTGAATATCGGGCAAAAGGAAGGCTGCAGAATATCAATACCATTTTACCGGTCGTTGAATTTCGCATCAAAAAATTTGCAGGACATAAAGATTTTAAAAGAGTCAATTTTCATGTGATATTTTCTGATACGTTAAGTCCTGATATAATTCAAAATCAATTCCTAAACAATAGTCCGGTAATTTTTTAAGCGGCGATACGGCCAATATCAAGGCATTGGTTGTACAACCGAGTTATTTTTCTACAACTCAGGTCTAATCCTAAGTTGGTAAAAATAGTTTCTGTCAGATA
>Ga0114932_10000532_pt1 | contig 45252 bp, 41 predicted proteins | sample 2SBtaG_2_FD_87286 | JGI IMG/M metagenome (GOLD analysis project Ga0114932, IMG submission 87286) | Deep subsurface microbial communities from Kolumbo volcano to uncover new lineages of life (NeLLi) - 2SBTROV12_ACTIVE470 metaG | ecosystem: Environmental > Aquatic > Marine > Volcanic ...
CCGCCGTCACCGCCACCGTCGCCGCCGTCACCGCCACCGTCGCCGCCGTCACCGCCACCGTCGCCGCCGTCACCGCCACCGTCGCCGCCGTCACCGCCACTGTCCGTGTCGGTGTCGGTGTCGGTGTCGGTGTCGGTGTCGGTGTCGGTGTCGGTGTCGGTGTCCGTGTCGGTGTCCGTGTCGGTGTCCGTGTCCGTGTCCGTGTCGGTGTCGGTGTCGGCCTCCACCGGGTAGCAGTTGCCGTCTTCAGCCATTGCGAAGCCAGTGTCGGCACAGCCTTCATCCTTGCCACCGCAGGCAAGGATGAGCGTCATCAGTAACATCAGGGTCCTCCAAGGGTGCGCCGAAACGCGGGTCTCTCTCGCTTGGAGCAAAGCATAGCGGCTCCCGCCCGTCAATCCAGCCGTGAGCGGTACCAGGCTGTCGTGGGATCGTCTGGAGCACATCGTTGGGCCTCGTCGAGCCATCGACCCGCTGCGGACCTGTCCAGCCAGAACCAGGCGCGGCCCAGCGCCGCCGACGCACGGCAGGCGGTCTCGGGGGCGGCCGCGGCGCGTTCGAAGGCCTCGAAGGCGTCTTCGAGGCACGGCGTGCGGCCCCGCTCGCAGTCCGCATGGAAGGTGTGCCAGGCCACCACTCCCCTGTCCAGCCACGCCTCCGGGTCGACCGGGGTCGCGGCGCTGGCCCACCACGCACTGCGCTCACCTCCGGGATCGCGGAGGTAGTGACCACGCTCGACGTCCACCCCGTGCCCCAGCCAACCATCCAGCACGTGCCCTGTGCGGTCGGGCGGCACGACGACCTCGCCGGGCCAGAGGCCGAGGAGCGCCTCGGCGAAGCTCGCCGCGAGCGCTCCATGAGCTTCGGGGGTGGGGTGGCAGTGGTCGTAGACCTGTCCCCAATCCACCACCCCATCAACGCTCAGCGCCGCGATGGCTTCGGCCCCCTCGACCACCGTGATGCCCGGTGTGCTCCGCAGCACGTCCTCCACCCAAGGCGGTGCGCGGTGTGGGTTCTCGTCACGCGCCACCGCCTCTCGGTACGCCTCGAGCGCAGCATCCGTGTGTCCGTGACGGCGCAACATCCGAGCCTTCCGATGCCACGTGATCGCCTCTGGCCAGGCGCGCTGTGCCGCGGCGAAGTGAGCGTCGGGGGCACGCCCTTGCCCCAGGGCAGCGTCGGCCAGCGCCAGCGCATCGCGGGCCTCTGGCGGTTCGATCGAGCCGAAGTCGAACTCACCCGGCGGGTCGTCCCAGTTCACGGCCACCGTGCTCGCGAACACGGGAACACCCGCCGCCGAGGCGACCTCTACGATGCGGCGGAGGTGGTAGCGGTACCCAGCCCGCGCGAAGGCGCGGGCGGTCTCGTCGAGCCGACCACGCGCGGGCCATGGAAGCGCCTCGTCGTCGCTGAAGCTGGTCTGACCCCAGTGTCCGACCTCCACATCGCTGAGCAAGCCCGAAAGGAAGCGGTACGAACGCCACGCGCGCAGACGCCGCGCCGCGGTGAGGGAACGGGTCCAGGCGCGCAGCTCGTCCGGCGGAAGGTACCTGCGCGCGTCGAACCACTCCAACAGCTCGTTGTTCCCGCTGTAGAGCAAGATCGCGTCCGGGTCGTGGTTCGCGACGACGTCCTTGACCAAGGCGAGCACCTGTTGGCTCGACCACGCGATCACGCCCGCGTTGATCACCTGCACGTCCTGGGTCCAAGCCCCGGCCAACAGACCTTCCAGCTGATCGGGCCAGGCCCCGGCACGCGTGAAGCCGTAGCCGTGCACGGCCGATCCGCCGAAGGCGAACAGGCGCCTGGTCCCCGTAGGCTTCTCGGGGGCAAAGGGCTGGGGTTGCCCTTCGATCCGGGGCACCAGCGCCGGCACGTCGAAGACCGCCTGGCGTTCGAAGAACGGGGGCTCGGCGAGCGCGTGCTCCCGGCACCAGCTGACCGTCCGGTCCGGCTCGCCCGAGTACCCGGCCAGCCTCAAGCCGCCCTCGACGGCGAGGGCGATCACCGCAAGCGGCAGGAGCGCGAAGGCGACGCGCCGGAAGCTCACCCGCGCGCGAGCCGGAAGCCGAGATCAGCGCCGCGGGTCTGTGCGGGCCGGATGTCACGCGCCTTGGCCCAGCTCGACATCGAACCCTGGGTCCACGCACCGGGAGCGATGAGCCGGTCCCCGTCGATGTCGTCGGCCACCCACTCGGCCACGTTGCCGGCCAGGTCGCAGATGCCGTCCGGCGTTCGGTCCGCGAGGAAGAGCGCCACGCCGCAGGGACGGCCCAGGACCTCTTCACGGGTGTTGGCGTTCCCCTGACCGAAAGGCTGGCCCCAGGGGTAGGGACGCTTCTCGGACCCGCGCACCGCGAACATGCGCTCCTGGAAGGTGGGCAGACGGCCGCCGGCCCAGGACGCGTAGGCGCGCGCCTCGTACCAGCTCACCCCCACGACGGGCTGGTTCGCAACGACCTGATCGGGCGTGAGCGCGCCCGACTTGACCAGTGCAGGCCAGGTACGGTTCTCCACCGCCTCCAGCCAGGCCGCGCCATCGTCGCCCCAGAGGCTGGCCTCACGGTAGCCGCCAGCATCCACGAAGCCCTGGTACTCGGCGTTGGTCACCTGGTGACGGCCGATCTCGAAGGAGTGGGTCTCATCGGTCAGGGACGCCCAGTAGTCGGCGGCCGAGGGCGTGCGAAGACGCGGGTCGCCGAGTCGCCCGAGCGCTTCACCGAGCGCCACGCGCTCCGTGTGGCTGCCCAGACCACCTTCGATCGCCAGGAGCAAGGCGCTGACCAGCGCATCCACCTCGGCCGCTCCGGCGCCGTTGCCAGCTTCGCGGCGATCCACGGTGGCTCCTGCGAACCTGACGAGCGCGGCAGCGCGCTCCTCGTCGCCGAGGGCGAGGACCTGGTCGATGGACGTGAGCTCAGCCGACACGAGAACCTCCTGGGTGGCCTCCCATAACCAAGGCCCCACCCGCGGCTACGCTCCGGGTGACGTCAGCGGCGCTTCCGCGGCTTCTTGACGCCCACGGACCACGCTGCTGGGGAGTCCTTCATGGGCAACTTGGTCCGCCAGGTGCCGTCGAAGCCCCGCATCGCGCCGGCGATGGCGGGTGCCGTGGGCACCAACCCGATCTCCCCGACGCCCTTGGCGCCCCACGGGCCGTGCGGGTCCGGGACCTCCACGAGCACCGTGGTGACCTTCGGCATGTGACGTGCCTTGATGATCCCGAGGTTGCGAAAGCGCACGTCGGGCACGCCGTCGGTCGACACCAGATCCTCGGACAAGGCGTAGCCGATGCCCATGTGCACGCCGCCCTCGACCTGCCCTTCGCAGCTCACGCGGTTGATCGCCCGGCCGACATCGTGCACGGCGACGACTTCCTCGAGCGCTCCGTCACCGTCGACGATCGCCAGCTGGGTCGCCCAGCCGAAGGCGTAGTGCGTGACAGGGTGGGCCACTGGATCGTCGCCTGGCTTGTGGGTGTCGGGCGCCCACCACTCGCCGCGGAACACCTGTCCGACCAGCGCACCCAGATCGCCCTCCACTGCGTTCAGGGCCTCGGCCAGCGGGCGTGCTGCCTCGATCACGCCGTTGCCGCCCAGGTACGTTCCCCGGCTCGCGGTGGTCATGCCGGTCTCGACCATCACCGAGGTGTCGGTCTCGACGAGGAAGGTCTCCGAGGGCAGGCCGGTGGCCTCGTGAGCCATCTGGCGCAGCACGGTGTTGTGCCCCTGCCCCATCTCCGTGAAGCCCGTCTTGATCACGATCTCGGAAGGACCGACCACGTGCAGCTCGATCCGTCCGACCTCCTTGAGGCCGTTCCCCATGCCCGTGTTCTTGAGCGCGCAGGCCACGCCCACGTGCTTGCCCTCGGCGCGGGCACGCTCGTAGTGGGGTCGCGCCGCCTCGAGGGTGGCCCCGATGCCGCACCCCTCGTCCATCAACTGGCCGGTGCCCCAGGTGTCGCCGGCCTTGAGCGCGTTCTGGACCCGCAGCTCGAAGGGGTCCCGGCCGAGCTCGGCGGCCAGCCGGTCGATGCAGCCCTCCAGCGCGAAGGCCACCTGGTTGACGCCGAAGCCGCGCATGGCACCGCAGATGGGGTTGTTCGTGTAGACGGTCCGCGCCTCCACGTCGACGTGGGCGATCCGGTACGGCCCGGTGGCGTGCCCCGCGGCGCGCTCCAGCACCTTGTCGCCCACGCTGGCGTAGCCGCCCGTGTCGCCCCAGATGCGGGCCTTCATCGCCACGAAGTTCCCCTCGGCGTCGGCCGCGAGCGTGTAGTCCATGACCATCGGATGACGCTTGGGGTGGAAGTTGGTGGACTCTTCCATGGTCAGGCTCACCTTCACCGGCCGTCCCGTCTTCAGGGCCAGGATCGCGGCGTGGGGCTGCACGTTCAGGTCCTCCTTGGCTCCGAAGGCGCCCCCCGTGGTGACGAGCTCGACGATCAGCTCGTCTTCGGTGCGCCCGAACAGGTCGAGGAGCTGCGCGCGATCGTCGAACACGCCCTGGCCGCAGGAGTAGATGTGCAGCACGCCGTCGGCGCGCGGCACGACCAGGCTCGCCTCCGGCTCCAGGAAGGCCTGGTCGATGCGCTGGACCTCGAAGCGGTCGGAGAAGACGAAGAGCCCCTCGCCACCGAGCGCTTCGTCCACGTCGCCCTTCTTCACGCAGGATGTGGCGAGCACGCGCCCCGGGTCCTCCGCGGCCGTCATGAGGTCGGTCATGGGCTCGAGCTCTTCGACCTCCACCTCGATCAGCGCCGCTGCCCGGTAGGCCAGATCCCGACTGGTCGCAGCCACCGCACAGAGCACGTCGGCCGTGCAACGGGTCTCCTCCCCCTCTCCGATCATCACCGGCCAGTCTCGGAAGATCAGGCCCACCCGTCGGTCGCCGGGGAAGTCCGCCGCCGTGGCCACCTCGACCACACCGTCGAGCGCGAGGGCCTTCGAAGCGTCGATCTTGATCACCTTGCACCGCGGGTGCGGCGACCACACGAGCGCGCCGTGCAGCATGCCTGGACGGGTCATGTCGTCGATGTAGGGACGGTCGCCGAGCACCAGGGCGTGGCCCTCGTTCCGTCCGAGATCGGCTCCCACCGGATCCTGATCGGCGGCCAGGCTGGCCTGTGTGACCGGCACCTCGCCGCGCTTCATCGCGCCTGCCAGCTTCATCGCGTCGAGGATCTTCACCCAGCCCGTGCACCGGCAGATGTGCATCTGCAGGGCCTTGGTCATGGCGGCCTCGTCCGGATCGGGCTGTGCGTCCAGCAGGGCCTTCGTGGTGACCGCGATGCCGGGCGTGCAGTAGCCGCACTGGCTCCCGCCGGTTCGGACGAAGGCCTCGGCCAGGAGGGCCCGCTCCTCTTCGAGGAAGCCTTCGAGGGTCTGCACCTCCTTGCCCTCGAGGGCCCGGAACGGCAGCGTGCAGGTGACCTTGGCCTTGCCGCCGATGATCATCGTGCAGCAACCGCAGATCGCCTGGGGCGAGCAGCCGGTCTTCGCGGCCACGAACCCGAAGTCCTCCCGGAACACGTCGAGGATCGACCGCTTTGCGCGCGCGGTGTGGGTGACCGACTCGCCGTTGACCGTGAAGGTGCAGGTGACCTGTTCGTCGCTCATGGAGCCTCCGGAGGGTCAGCCTAACGTCCGCATCGCCCGGTCAGATCGAGCGGACGAGGCGAAGGCCGATGTTGCGTCGCCGCCACACGCTCGGATTCGCGCGTCGCGACGCGGCCCGCGAGGCGGGCTCCGGGAGGTCCCACGCGCCTCCCCGGACCACGTGCGAACCGCCCGCCCAGCCTCCGTCAAGCTCCAAGGGTGGCCGGTAGCGCCCCCGGTCGAGCGCGGGCCCTTCCGGATGGAAGAGATCCAGGCACCACGAGGCGCCGTTCCCGGCAAGCCCGCGAACACCGTAGGGACTGACGTCGGTGGTGAAGGCGCTCACAGGAACGGCGCTCGGCGCCGCGGCGCTGTCTTCCATGCAGCACCAGCTGGGATCGAGGTGGTCCCCCCAGGGGAACCTTCGACCGTCCACACCGCGGGCCGCCTTCTCCCACTCGAGCTCGCCCGGGAGCCGCCAGGGCACGCCGTCCCGTCGCGCGCGCCAGCTGGCGTACGCCATCGCAGCGTGCCAGTCCATGCACAGGGCCGGCCAGTCCAGCTGCCAGGGCTCACCGTTCGGCCCCTGCCCCACCCCGAAACCGCGCTCGTCTTGTGGATACAGGACCGGCCCCCGGTCCGTCTTGAGCACGGGCCGTCCGCGGGGGGCGTGGGTCAGCGCCTCGTTCAGCCGGTCTCGAGCTGCCAAGTCGTTCAACCACGCGATGAAGTCGGCGTGGGTGATGGGCTGCGTCTCCATCACGAAGCCGTCGACCCAGACCCGTGCTCGCGGGAGCGACCCCTGCGCTGCGCGGTCACCGCCCATCGTGAACCACCCGGGGGGCACGAAGCACTCGCCGTCCGACAGCTCCCCCGCACGCGGCAAGCGCAGGATCTGCTCGCGGCCGCTGCCGTCGCGACCGTCGTGGTGCTCGCACCGCCTCAGGTGGACGGGGTAGCGGACGGGCGGGCAGCCCTCGGCGCGAACGACCAGCAGGTAGCTGCCCATCGGCAGCTCCACCGACACGAGGGGTGTGGCCCCCAGCGACCGGACGTGGGTGGCTACGAGGCGCCGGTCGCGCTCCTCGAAGCGGAACAGCTCGACCTGGGCGCCCGGGGGGTCGGTGACCAGCGAGACCGCACCGTGCCCCCGCAGGTAGTCCAGGTGGCGTCCAGCATCGTGGGCGCGCAGGAGGCCCTCCAGGATGGCCGCTGGACCCGCACCGCCGGCCTCCACCTGCTCGTGACGGCGCCGGTAGTGATCGGCCAACGCCGCGTGGGCCTCGGAGAGCTCGGGATCCCGGTTCAGCGCGGCCCGAAGCGCCTGCGTGAAGGCGACCTCGGCGAGTCCAGCCTCCTCCTCGAGCTCCCGGGCGTCGTCCTCGAGCTGCCAGGCCATGCGCTTCTGCGCGACCGGCTCGTGCGGGGCCACCTGAGCGAGCAGCAGCCGCGCTTCGACGCGGGCTTCCGCCGCCTGGCCCCTGAGCTCGGCGATCCGCGGTCGGAGCTGCTCCGCCTCGCGAAAGCGTTCCAGCGCGCGCTCCCGCCTCCGCGCACCGTCGAGCCAGGCCCCCAGAGCCTGCCCCATGGCCAGCGCATCGGCGAAGCGGTCCTCCGGCTCTCTCGCCATCGCCTGTTGCTGCACCGCCACCAGATCCTCCGGCAAGGCCGGGAGCCCATCGATGTCCGTCACCGGGGTCGGCGGCCCGGCGAGGCTGGCGTCCAGCACCTCGCGCCAGACGGTGCCCGGGTAGGCCGCACGACCCGTCAACACGCGGTAGAGCACGCCACCGAGGGCATGCACGTCGGTCCGCGGCCCGAGCCGCTCGAGCTCGCCGCGAGCCTGCTCCGGCGGCATGTAGCCCGGCGTGCCGGCCACGGTTCCGTGCACCGTGGCGAGCTCATCGCCCACCTGCGTCCTCGACGTCACCGGCGCCAGATCCGCCTCGTCGACGCGCGCGAGCCCCCAGTCGATGACGAGCACCTCGCCAAAGGGTCCGACCATGATGTTGCCGGGCTTCAGGTCGCGGTGCAGCACGCCGCGCTCGTGCGCGAAGCCGACGGTCTCGCAGACCCGACGCAGGGCGTCGACGAGGCGACGAAACGTCCAGCCCTCGTGTTCACCCCAGCTGCCCGCTCGGCTGGCGAGGTGCACCGCCTTGATCACCGAGCCCAAGGTGCGTCCCTTCACGTCCCGCATGGTGAAGTACCAGCGTCCGTCCCCCAGCTGCCCGATGTCGTAGACCGGAACGATGCCCGGGTGCTCGAGCTGCGCCGCGACCTGCGCCTCCTCCGCGAATCGACCCATGGCACCGGCCCGCGACTGGCCCTTGCGCGTGAGGATCTTCATCACCACGGCGCGGCCCAGGTCTCGGTCGTGCACCCGGTGCACGTGGCTCAGGGCGCCCCTCGACAGCACACCGAGCGCCACGTACCGCTCGCCAAGTTCCAGCTCGTCTGCCATCGCTGAGCAGACTACATCGCAATTGTGGGACTCGGAGCAACCGGCCGGCGATGTGCGCCGACAAAGTGCGACAAGGAGCGGTATGGTTCGGCGGCGTGGAGGAGACGGCTCTGAGGGTGCTGCTGGCTGACGACGACCCCTTGCTCCGCAAGGTGACCAAGCTCGCGCTCGAACGCCTCGGCGTGGCGTGCGAAGCCGTCGAGAACGGCGCCGAAGCCGTGACCCGCTGGCGGGAGATCCGGCACGAGCTGGTGCTGCTCGACGTCGAGATGCCCGAGCTTCGAGGTCCCGACGTCGCCCGCCTGATCCGGGCGGAGCCGGACGGCGATCGCCCCTACCTGATCGCCCTCACCGGGCACCAGGGGGGTCCTGAGCTCGACGAAGCCCTGGCCGCGGGCATCGACCGGGCCGTGCGGAAGCCGGTGCGGGGTGCCCAGCTGGGCGAGCTCCTCTCGGAGGCACGGGGGCGTTCGCAACCGGCCCCGTCCGGCACCGCTTCCAGCGCTGCACCCACCCTGGATCGCACCGCGTTGGAGAGGCTGGCCGAGCTGTCGGGCGACCCCACCATCATCCACGACCTGATCGACATGTTCCTGGCCGACGCCCCCGCACGGATGGCGGCCATCGACGGGGCCACGAGCGCCGACGCGATGGCCCGGGCCGCGCACGCCTTCAAGTCCGGCAGCGGCACCCTGGGCGCGTTGGCCGTGCACGAGGCGTGTCAGGCGCTCGAGGCTGCTGGCCGTGCCGGGGATCTGAGCCAGCGGGCGGTCCTGGTCGGCACCTTGCGAGAACGGCTCGACGACCTGGTCAGGGAGCTCCGGACCTGGCGAGGGTCCTGACGCACCCCGGGCGCGCGCCCGTCGCTTCTCCGTCCCTCACCACGCACTGGCCGCCCACCACGAGGTGACGCACGCCCCGCGCCAGGCGTGACGGATCGTCGTAGTCGCCAACGTCCGCGATGCGGTCGGGGTCGAAGGCCACCACGTTCGCCGCCATGCCCGCCTCCAGGTAGCCGAGGCCGGCCAGTCCGAACGCGTCGGCCGGCAGGGCTGTCATCTTCCGCACGGCGTCGCCCAGCTCCACGAGGCGCTCTTCGCGCACCAGCCAGCGCAGGGCCCGCGCAAAGGCGCCGAAGGTCCGGGGGTGGGGTCGCCCACCCACGAGCCCGTCGGTGCAGACCCCCACCCAGGGCTCCTGGTAGAGGCGCCGCACCACGTCCGCGGACTGCGAGAAGGCCACCATCGCCACCCCCATCTCCTCCTCGAGCAGGAGGCGGAGCGCGAAGTCCAGGGGGTCCTCGTCGCCGGCCGCTTCTGCGAGGGTCCGTCCCACGTGCTGTCGGTGCGGCGAGGTCGTGCGGGGCACGTCCGCGATGCGGATGGCGTCCGCACCACCCCAGCTCCAGAAGTTGTCCCACGGCTGCGGCGGGGGGCCGAGGATCTCGGCACGCAGGCGCGCCCGCTCGTCTGGATCCGCCAAGCGCCGCATCACGTCGCGGTGCCCTCCGGCGTGCGCCCAAGGCGGCAACACAGCCCCCATCATGGTGCTGCCCGCGGTGTACGGGTACTGATCCGCGGTGATGCGGACGCCGGCCGCGCGCCCCTCACGGACGAGCTCGACCATGGCGTCGAGCTTGGACCAGTTCCGCTCCCCGGCGAGCTTGATGTGGCTGATGCAGAGGCGGCATCCCGCCGACCGCGCCACCGAGATGACCTCCGCCACGCTCTCGAGGGCGTAGTCACCCTCGCTCCGGATGTGCACCACGAAGACCGCGTCGTGCCGGGCGACCACCTGGCAGAGGGCCTCGAGCTCGGCGGTGTCGGCGTAGGCGCACGGCGGGTAGATCAGCCCCGTGGAGAGGCCCACGGCGCCGTCCCTCAGGCCGTGATCGAGCACACCCTGCATGCGGTCGAGCTCGAGGTCGGTCGGCCGCCGGTCCGCCATGCCGAGCACAGCGCGACGGACCTGGCCATGGGGGACCAGGTAGGCAGCATCCACCGCCGGGCGTGCGGCGCGAACGCGCACGAGGTAGTCGCCCACGCTCCGCCAGTCCCAGCTCAGATCGGGGGGGTCGCCGTCGAGTCCGGCGAGCTGGAGCCGCACCTCTTCGACGTCTTCCTCGCGCAGCGGCGCCACGCTCACCCCGTCCTGTCCGAGCACCTCGCAGCAGACCCCCTGCGCGGTCTTGAAGCGCAGGTCCGGCTCGGCGAGGATCGCGAGGTCGCTGTGGGTGTGCGTGTCGATGAAGCCAGGGGCCACCACGAGCCCCTCGCAGTCGAGGGTCTCGGCGCCCGCGCGGGCGGTCTGAGCCTGGTGCGCGCCATCGGTGTGCACGGTCCCAGGGACGAGGGGGCCGCCGTGGCCGTCGGCGAGGAGGCCGCCGCGGAGGGTGAGGCTCATGCGAGCTCCGACTCGTAGCGCTCCCAGAGGGCCCGGGCAGCCACGCGGGCATCGTGCGCCACGTCGGCCCAGTCTACGCCGCAGAGGCGCCGGTCTCGGACCACGGGCTCGCCGCGGCACCACACATGACGCACCTGGGCCGCGGTGAACCCGAACAACAGGTGCCCCACCACGTTGTCGGCAGTCAGCGGCGTCGGGGCGTGGTGGTCGAGAGCGATGAAGTCGGCGGCGGCCCCGGGCTGCAAGGTGCCGAGCCGTTCACCGAGCATCGTGGACGCGAGGCGGTGCCCCCCGTTCCACAGGGCGAGGAGATCCAGGTCGTGCTGGTGCTCCCGTGCGGCAAGGAAGGCCTCGCGAAACGCGGCCAGCATGTCGCTGCCGATGCCGTCGGTACCGAGGGCCACACGCTCGCCAAAGCGCCCCGGGTGTGCGTAGCCCACCCGGTTGTTCCGGTTGGACGCGGGGTTGTGCACCAACCAGCACCCACGCTGCTGCGCGAGCGCGACCTCGTCGTGGTCGAGGTGGACCCCATGCGCGAGGACCGAACCCGGCCGCAGCAGGCAGTGATGATCGAGCCGGTGCAGCACGCCGCGGTAACCGCGTCGCCGCGCGTCCTCGACGTCGCCCGCACCCTCGGCCACGTGGACATGAAGTGGGATGGACGGTCCCTCGGCGAGGACCTGCAGGGTGTGCTCCTCGAGCGTGAAGCTCGCATGCAGCCCCACGAGCACCGGCAGCCCCTCCACGTGCCGTGCGTGGCTGGGATCCCCCCGCAGCGTCTCGTCGATGCCCGCCGCCGCGCCGGCTGGCCCGTTCCGATCCGTCACCTCGTAGCAGAGGGCACCGCGGATCCCGACGCGCCGGTAGGCCGCGGCCACCGCGTCGAGGCTTCCTGCGATCGCTGACGGGCTGGCGTGGTGGTCGATGAGCGTGGTGGTGCCTGCGAGCGCGGCTTCCGCCACGCCCACCAGCGCGCTGTGCGCGACGCCGTCGTGGTCGAGGCTGCGGTCGAGCGGCCACCAGATGCGTTCCAGGGCCTGCCCGAAGTCCTCGACAGCCGGGGCGGGCAGGCCACGCGCCAGAGCGCTGTAGAGGTGGGTGTGGGCGTTGACCAGGCCCGGCATCACCACGAGACGGCGGCCATCGACCACCGACTCGGCGGCCAGTCCCACGCCGCGCCCCACGATGCGGCACCCTTCGATCAGGAGATCGGCCTGCTCGACGCGGGGCGGGTCGAGCTCGACCAAGGTGGCCCCGCGAAGGAGCCAGGCGCTCACGGTGTGTCGTCGAAGCGGTAGATGATGCTCCCCTCGGGAGCCATCAAGAGCTCCTCGGCGGCCAGCCTCGTCACACCCCGGCGGCTGGAGTCCAGCACCCGGAGCTGGCGACGAAGCGCGGCGTTCTCGGCCGACAGCTCCGCGATGCGCGTCTCGACCTCTCCCTGCTGGGCCAACAGGTGGTGGCGACGAATCAATCCGTGGTCGCCGAAGACCGCGAGGGACACCACCCCGCCCATGAGGAGCACGGGGATGCCGTTGAGCAGGAGCCAGCGAGCCAGATCGCGCATATCGCCGAGGTAGATCCGTCCGCGCACAGTGTGTCCCGCCGCTCTTGTCATGTCAAGAGAGCCAAGCAGGAAAACGCCTACTGCGAGGCTGTCAGTCGCCCTCGTTGGGCTCCGTGGCGATGGCCAGACGCGTGAGGCCGCGAGAGCGCGCGAGGTCCATCACGGCCACCACGCGGCCGTGGTTCACGCCCGTGTCGGCTTTGATGATGACCATGCTGTTCGGATCGGCCTCCGCCGCCTTCCGAAGCACCGCCGTCAGGTCGTCCCAGCTGACCGCCTCGCGGTCTACATAGACTGCTCCGGTGTCGGTCACCCAGATGTTCACGTCCTGCTGGTCGCGCAGGATGGTCTGCGCGCTCGACCGCGGGAGGTCCACCTGGATGCCGGGGCTGGTGACGAAGGTGGTCGACACCATGAAGAACAGCACGAGCTGGAAGATGATGTCGATGAGCGGCGTGACGTCCACCCGGGGCGGTTCCCGGCGTCCGCGCGCGGCGCCGTAGTTCACGCCGCCTCCGCCGTGGCCAGCTCCAGCAGCTCGAGCGACGCCTCCTCGAGGTCCAGCACGAGGTCGTCCACCCGATGCAGGAGGTATCGGTGACCGACGACCGCCGGAATGCCGACCGAGAGCCCGGCGAAGGTGGTGACCAGCGCCGCCGAGATGCCGCCGGCCAGGCTGGAGACGACGCCCACGCCCTGTTGTTGGATGACGTCGAAGGTGAGGATCATGCCCCACACGGTGCCGAGCAGTCCGAGCAGCGGCGCGATGCTGGCGACGACGCCGACGACGCCCGAGTAGCGTTCGAGCTCCGCCGCTTCCCGGCGCCCGACCTCTTCGAGCAGCCCCTTGATGTCCGCGCGCTTCTGGCCGCGGTGCGCCACCGCAACCTCCAGCACCCTGCCCAGGGGCGAGCTGGACTTCCGACACAGGGTCCGGGCATCGTCCCAGCGACCTTGCCGCGCGAGCTCCAGGATCTCCACGCGCACGCTCGCGGGCACCACACGGCCCGCACGAGTGGCCCAGACGCGCTCGATGAACGCCGCGAGCCCCACGACCGACGCGAGACCGATGGGCGCCATCACCGGGCCGCCGCTGACGAGGAAGTCGATCACGGGTGTCCTCCGAAGGCCTGTCCGCTAACCGGCCCGCGGCCGTACAAGATTCTTGAACATCGTCAAGACACGCCCACGATGATCCGTAGCTGCTGGGGAAACGTACTCCCATCCACCAGGACATGGAGGTCACGGTTCGCCACAGCCCGTCTCCGCTCGGAACGCCGTTCCGTCGGCCCTTTCGTGGGGAAGACCACCCGCAACAGTGGGTTTTCGGGGGCTTGGAGGACCGGCATGGCCCACTCGAAGCGTCCTGGCACACGACTTGCAACTCATCACCGACACACGGGCAGGTCAAGACGACAGCCCCGAGCCGCAGGAGACGACATGGCCGCAGCAGCAAAGCGTTCCAAGCCCTCGAACCTCGAGTCGAGCCAGCTGCTCAACAAGTACCTGAAGAAGATGGGCAGCATCCCGCTGCTCAAGCGTCAGGACGAGATCGAGGTGGCTCGCAAGGTCATGGCCGGCGGCCCCGACGCTGAGCTCGCGAAGGTCGCGCTCATCAACGCCAACCTCCGCCTCGTGGTCTCCATCGCGAAGCAGTACACCTACCGCGGCCTGCCCCTGAGCGACCTCATCCAGGAAGGCAACATCGGGCTGATGAAGGCGGTCGAGAAGTTCGACCCTGACCGCGGCTTCAAGTTCTCCACGTACGCGAGCTGGTGGATTCGTCAGAGCATCATCCGGGCCATCGAGAGCCAGATCCGGACCATCCGCATCCCGATCTACAAGCTCGAGGTCGTCAACAAGGTGCACCAGACCCAGAAGGCGATGTTCCAGGAGCTGGGCCGGGAGCCCACGATGCTCGAGATCGCTGTGCGGCTGGAGCTCGACCCGGAGAAGCTGGAAGCGCTGATGCGCTTGACCCGCGAGCCGATGAGCCTCGACGCCCCCGTGAGCGACGAGTCCGACAGCTGCGTGGGCGACTTCATCGAGAACCCCAACATCGCCGCGCCCAGCGAGTCCCTCGAGGACGCCACGTTGCGCGAGCAGATCGAGTCGGTCCTCTCGAGCCTGACCCCCCGCGAGGAGAAGGTGCTCCGGATGCGCTACGGCATCGGCGAGCCCACCCACTATTCGCTGGAAGAGATCGGATCGCAGTTCAACCTGACCCGCGAGCGCATCCGTCAGATCGAGATCAAGGCCCTGCGCAAGCTGCGCACGACGAGCCGCCAGGGCGAGCTGGACACCTTCCTCGACGTGAGCTGAGCCCGAACGGGCGGCAGGCCGCTACCAGCTCTCCCACCACCCCTGCTCGCCGCGGGCTGGCGGGTTGCGCCCGTCCAACTCCACGGTCTCCATGTCCGGGTCACGCAGTCCGTAGGTGATCTCGAGCGCGCGCACGATCTCGGGCGGGGTGAGGTCGGTTGTGAACAGGAACGGGTAGCTGACCCGCAGGCCCTCCTTGCTGGGCTTGGGGAAGCTCAGCCCCTCGACGACCTGGACCACACAGTGCTCCAGCTCACGATCGGGCACGGTCGACAGCCGCACCGCGACGTGCTCGACGCCACCCCGCTCGTCGACGACCAGGCCGAGCTCGAGCGTGCCCCAGGTGTACGGCTCCTTGCGCAGGGCACGCTGGTAGCACACGCCCACGGCCGGCTCTGCCGCACGGATGACGCGCTTGATCGCAGCACGCTCCGTGTCGCCTGCGAGCATGCCCACGTCGAGCCCCTCCATCTGGCTCGTGTCCACGCTGATGTGGCTGGCCCGCGCGCTCGCAGCGGCCGCGGGCGGCGGCGCTGGCTTGGCGCAGCCGAGCAGGATCGCTGCGAGCATCAGCGCCGACGCCGCCCGTAGAGGCCAAGCAGACCGACCAGCCAGACCGAGCCCGCCGTTCCAGCCGCGGCGCAGCCACACCCCGTTCCCGCGACGAGGAGGCGCGCGTCCGGATCGATGAGGCGTCCGGAACCGACCTCTGGACCGTCGACCGAGGGATCGTCGCCACCGTCCAGCCCGGTGTCGACGCTGTCATCGCTGTCACCGCCGTCACTGCCGTCACCGCCGTCACCGTCGCCACCACCATCGTCGGGCTCGAGCGCGATGGAACACCACCAGTCACCGCTGCCGGTCGACACGGTCGCCGTGCAGCTCCCCGTCTGGTAGCCGGAGGCGCTGGCCTCGGCGGTCCACGTCCCGGCGGTCAGTCCGTCGAAGCTCCACAGCCCCGAGCTGTCGGTCACCGTGGTCTCGCCGGCTCCCACGAGCTCCACCGTCACATCCGACAAGCGCGCGGACGCGTCGTAGATGTCGCCATCCGCGACGTAGCCCAGCATGCGCGCGCTGGCCGAGGCGCCGCCCCCCGCGATCCGTTCGATCTCGGAGAGGTAGTAGTCCCAGTCCCAGCCATCGCCAGGATCCGTGTGGCAGCTGGCGCCGCCTCCGCTACCACTGGAGCAGCCAGGCACCTCGTGGTGCCCGATGATCACCGAGCGATCGATCGTGAGCCCGTAGCGGTCGACGATGTCGGCGGTCAGCTCGGCGGAGCCCGCGTACATCGCGTCGGTGTAGTACACGCTGGGTTGTTCGACGTAGCCCTCGTGCTCGATGCCGACGCTGGTCGCGTTGGTGTCCCAGTGACCCGCATGCCAGGCGACATCCTCCTCCCAGACCATCTGGGTGACCTCGCCATCGGAGCTCCGGACCACGTAGTGGGCCGAGGCCGACGCGGACGCATTCTGGAACCACGAGATGCATCCGCTGTAGCTTCCCTGCACGGTGTGGATGACGACCTGGAGCACGTCGTAGTCCGAGGGCCGGCTGTAGTTGGAGTAGTTGTCGCTGTGCGCCTGCTCGAACGCGGCGGCGCCGTAGTAGTCGCTCGTGGACGGAGGCGGTGCTGCGCGCGCTTGAAGCTCCGTCAGCTCCACGTCCTGCGGCTCCAGCTGCGTGAGCTCCACCGAGAAGCCCTCGAACAGCACCCCGTAGACATAGGCCACGTAGGCGTCGCGCTGGCGGGGGATCTCCACGCTGGCGAAGCTCCCAGCGGGCTCCGCCCAGAGCTCCAGGGCATCGACCGGCGGCGCTCCACCGGGGAGCCCCTCGGCGTAGTGGGCCAGGAGCGCCGCGGCCCCATCGATCTGGAGCTCCGGATCGAGGAGCAGCGCATCGGGGGCGTGACCCGAGATGCGGGCCACCAGCTCGATGTCGGGGCCCCCGACCTCGCCTTCGCCGAAGTCGAACAGGCCATAGCCACCCCAGGTGCTGGCGGCTTCCGGGTCCACGCGCGTGGCCTCGAAGGCCAGCGCCTGGAGCAACGGCGCAGGGACGGCCCAGCGCTCACCCGCCGCATCGAAGGCGGCGTCAAGGGGCGCGGAACGGGCGCTTCCGAGGAGCAGGGCGAAGAGCATGGGGGCACCGTGCGAAGGGCGGCAATGTAGCACGGCCGCCGCGCCTTTTCGGGGGTTGCCGAGCCTACTCGTAGAGGTTCAGCAGTCCGCCCGTGGTGAACACAGAACGCACCTCGGTCTCGCCCCCCCAGGGGCTCTCGAAGCGCGGTCCCGTGTACCAGGTGTCGATCTGGAAGGCGATGCTGTACAGGTCCTCGTCGACGGAGGCATTGGCCAGCAGCTGGTGCAGCTCGTCGTTGCCCAGGAAGAAGCGCTCGTCCCGGTCCGGCATGCAGGCGAGGGATTCGTACAGCGCCATCGTGTCGGCGTCCTGGTTGCGGATCATCAGGTAGATCTGGCCGTCGAGGGGGTCGCCGTCCACCTCGGGCGCGTCCTGGCCGAAGTGCCAGCCCACCTTCATGTCGTCGTCCTGATCCCAGTCCAGCACGTTGTCGTCGCCCTGCTGGTTGCTGGGACTGTCGAGATGGATCGCGGGCCCCACAGCGATGACGTCCTCGAGCACGAAGGCGTCGAGAGCACCCGCCTCCTCGCCCCCAGGCACATCGAGGGTGAGGAGCTGGCCGAAGGGGAAGGTGTCGTAGGTGCAGTCCTGGAGCTTGTACACGCTCTGTCCACTCCAGCTGTCCTCGAACAGCTCGAGCTCCCAGGTGCGGTCGGGACCGTCCAGGTAGACCACGTCCCCGGCCGTGCGAGTGGCCATCATGGTGGGCTCGTCCATGGCCTGATCTTCCCCCGAGAACGAGGTGTAGGCGCACGTGCCGGCCTGGGTCGGGTACTCGACCACCTGACCACCGCCCGAGCTCTCGTCCATCGGTTCCTGGTTGCGCTCGTAGAAGGCGAGCTCGAACATGCACAGGGTGTCCGTCTCGCCCCAGTCGCCTTCCTGGAACCAGATGTTGAAGGCGAGGTCGATGTCGGTGTCCTCGCCGGGCGCGAGCAGCTCGACGGTGCGTGGATCGCCGTCCTCGTCGCCCTCGACGGCCGGTGCCGCCACGTCGACCGGGCCGCTCGGAGGGGCCGACGGCGCGAACGGATAGATCTCCTCCATCGCGTAGTCCACCGTGCACGCCAGCGCTGCGAGTAGCACCATCACACCCTTGTCTCAGGCCGCCACCCTGGTGATAGCACGACATCCGATGACATCCGAGGAGCTTTCGTGACCTTCGCCCTGCTCTTCCTGGCTTGCCACGCCTCGCCCTGGCCGGAGGCCGAGCGCTTGCAGGTCGCCGCGAGGGAACAGGGCCCCCCCGAGGGCATGGGTCCGATGTGGGTCGACGTGGCGCGCCAGGCCTCTCGGGTTCGCCCATGGCACAGCGGCTACGCCGAGGCCCGCGCGCTGCTCGACGCCATCGAGGCAGGCCGTCTCGAGGGGCTGCGCCGCCGGTACGCGGAGGCGCCCCCCGGCCACCCTCACCGCCCGGAACGCTGAGCCGGAGCGCGCTGCGGCTCAGTCCTCGAAAGCGTCGATCGTCACGCAAGCGCAGATCAGGTTCCGGTCGCCGTAGGCGTTGTCGATCCGCCCCACGGGTGGCCAGTACTTGTGCTGGCGGGTCCACGCCGCGGGGAAGGCCGCCTGTTCCCTGCTGTAGCCCCGGTCCCACGCGCCCGTGACCACCTGCGCCGTGTGCGGCGCTCCCTTCAGCGCGTTGTCTTGGCGGTCCGAGGCGCCGTCGGCGATGGCCTGGGCTTCCGCCCGGATGGCGATCAAGGCGTCGCAGAGCCGGTCGATCTCTGCCAGGTTCTCGCTCTCGGTGGGCTCGATCATGAGCGTGCCCACGACCGGGAAGCTCATCGTGGGCGCGTGGAAGCCGTAGTCCATGAGCCGCTTGGCGACGTCGTCGACCGTGACCCCCGTCTCGACCTTCAGCGGGCGCAGATCCACGATGCACTCGTGCGCGACGCGCCCGTTCTGCCCGGTGTAGAGCACGGGGAAGTGGGGCCCGAGCCGCAGCGCCATGTAGTTCGCGGAGCAGATCGCCACTTCGGTGGCGAGCGTCAGCCCTTCGGCGCCCATCATCGCGATGTACGCGTAGCTGATGGGGAGGATGCTGGCGCTCCCCCAGGGCGCTGCGCTCACCGCGCCCGCGTCGCCGCCCACGCCCACCATGGGGTGCCCCGGGAGGTGCGGCGCGAGGTGCGCGCCCACGCAGATCGGTCCCATGCCCGGACCGCCGCCCCCATGAGGGATGCAGAAGGTCTTGTGCAGGTTCAGGTGGATGACGTCGGCGCCGAGTTCCGCTGGACGGGAGAGGCCGACCAGGGCGTTCATGTTCGCGCCGTCCATGTAGACCTGGCCGCCATGCTCGTGCACGACGCCACAGATCTCCCGGATGGCCGCCTCGAACACACCGTGGGTCGACGGGTAGGTGACCATGAGCGCAGCGAGGCGATCCGCGTGCAGCGTGGCCTTTGCCTGGAGGTCGTCGAGGTCGATGTTGCCGTCGTCGTCGCACGCCACGACCACGACCTTCATGCCGGCCAGCACCGCGGAAGCGGGGTTGGTGCCGTGGGCCGAGCGTGGAATGAGGCAGACGTCACGCTGGTCGCCGTTGGCCCGGTGGTAGCCGCGGATGGCCAACAGGCCCGCGTACTCACCCTGGGATCCCGCGTTGGGTTGCAGGGACGTGGCCGCAAGGCCCGTGATCTCGGCCAGCCAGCGCTCCAGGCGGGCGAAGAGCTCCAGGTAGCCGGCACACTGCTCCGCCGGCACGAAGGGGTGCAGCGCACCGAAGCCCGGCCAGGTGACCGCCGCCATCTCTGCGGTGGCGTTGAGCTTCATCGTGCAGGATCCGAGCGGGATCATCGACGTCGTGAGCGAGAGGTCGCGCTCCTCGAGACGCTTCAGGTACCGCAGCATCTCGGTCTCGGTGCGGTAGCTGTGGAAGGTGGGGTGGGTGAGGTACCCCGAGGTCCGGAACAGATCGCCTTCGAACGCCTCTCCCCGCAGATCGGCGGCCAAGGCCTCCGGTGAGAAGCCCTCGCCGCCACCGAAGACCGCCACGAGGTCCGCAAGGTCCTCGCGGGTGACCGTCTCGTCGAGCGCAACGGTCAGGACACCGTCGGGGAGCGCGCGCAGGTTGATGCGGTGGGCCTCCGCGGCGGCCTGCACCGCGGCCGGGTCGGCCACCCGCACCGCCACCGTGTCGAAGTAGGTCCCGTGGACCACCTGGTGGCCGAGCCGGGTGAGCGCCGCCGCGAGCACGCGCGCCTGGGCGTTCACCCGTCCGGCGATGCCCCGCAGGCCTTCCGGGCCGTGGTAGACGGCGTACATCCCGGCGATGACGGCCAGGAGCACCTGCGCCGTGCAGATGTTGGAGGTGGCCTTCTCGCGACGGATGTGCTGCTCGCGGGTCTGGAGTGCAAGCCTCAGCGCCGGCTTGCCGTGCACGTCGACGCTCACGCCGACGACACGTCCAGGCAGCTGGCGCTTGTAGGCTTCGCTGGTGGCCATGAAGGCCGCGTGGGGTCCGCCGAATCCCATCGGCACGCCGAAACGCTGGGAGTTTCCGACCACCACGTCGGCGCCCCAGGCGCCCGGCTCTCGGAGCACGCAGAGCGCCAGCAGATCGGTGGCCGCGACCACCAGGGCCCCCTCGGAGTGCGCGCGCTCGGCGACCGCCGACCAGTCGTCCACGCGGCCCTCCGTGTCGGGGTCCTGCACGAGGACTCCGAAGGTGCCCTGGTCGAAGCGATCCGTGCGCGGATCCCCGACGACGACCTCGATGCCGAGGGGCTCGGCGCGGGTCTGGACCACGGCGAGGGTCTGCGGGTGCACCTTGTCGTGCACGAAGAAGCGGTTCGCACCCTTCTTCTTGCGCGAGAGCACGCGCAGGCAGAGGGTCATCGCCTCGGCGGCCGCCGTGCCTTCGTCGAGCAGCGAGGCGTTGGCCACCTCCATGCCCGTCAGGTCGGCGAGCATGGTCTGGAACACGAGGAGCGCCTCCAACCGACCTTGCGCGATCTCGGGCTGGTAGGGCGTGTACGCGGTGTACCAGCCCGGATTCTCCAGGATGTTGCGCAGGATGACCGGAGGGGTGACCGTGCCCGCGTAGCCGTAGCCGAGGTAGCTGCGCCAGACCTGGTTCTGGCCGGCAAGCTGCGCGAGGTCCGCGATGACCTCCCGCTCGGAACGCGCTGGCGGCAGGTCCAGTGGGCGGACCGTGCGGATCACGTCGGGGACGGCGGAGTCCACGAGAGCGTCGAGGCTCTCGAGACCGAGGGCGGCGAGCATGGTGTCGATCTCGCCCGCCTGCGGGCCGAGGTGCCGATCGACGAAGCGGTCGCCCCGGGCGAGCCAGTCCGCGGCGCTCATCTCAGCCCTGCTGCGCGAGGTAGGTCTCGTAGGCCGCCGCGTCCATCAGGGCGTCGAGCTCACCGGCGTTCGACAGCTTCACCTGGAAGAACCAGCCGGCTCCATAAGGCTCGGTGTTGACCTGGTCCTCGTTGCCGTCGAGCTCCTCGTTCACCGCGCAGACGCGGCCGGAAACGGGGCTGTAGACCTCGGAGACCGCCTTGACGGACTCGACCTCACAGGCCTGCTCGAACTGCGCCACATCATCGCCGACCTCCGGGAGGTCCACGAAGACCACCTCGCCGAGTGCGTCCTGGGCGTGATGGGTGATGCCGACCGTGGCGACGTCGCCGTCGACCCGGACCCACTCGTGCTTCTCGGTGTAGCGGAGGTCGCTCGCAATCATCAGTAGTCCCTCTCGAAGAATGGCGGCTTCACCACGCGTGCCGTGGCCTGCCGCCCGCGAATGTCGATGGTGAGCTCGGTGCCTCGGCGGCCGTGACCGCGGTTGACGTACCCGAGCGCGATGTTCTTGCCCGTCAGTGGGCTCCGGCTACCCGACGTGATCTCGCCGACCACCTCGCCATCCCGGAGGATGGCGTTGTGCTGCCGAGGAATGCGCTTGTCGACCTCGAGCGCCACCAGCCGACGGGTCAGCCCCGCTTCCTTCTGGGCCGCGAGGAGGTCCCGGGCGGTGAACGCGGTGTCGAGCTTGACGATCCAGCGCAGCCCGGCCTCGAGCGGCGACGTGGTGCCGTCGATGTCGTTGCCGTAGAGCACGTTCTTGGCCTCGAGCCGGAGCGTGTCGCGGGCGCCCAGGCCCACGGGCACGATCCCGAACTCGGCGCCAGCATCGAGCACCTGCTGCCAGACCCCCGCCACCTCACCGGCAGGGAGCCACACCTCGAGGCCGTCCTCTCCGGTGTAGCCGGTGCGGGCGAGCACGCAGCCCGCCACACCGGCGAAGGTGGCCACGGTGACGCCAAACCGCGGGAGGTCCGCGATGTTCGCTGCGCTGAGCTTCTGCACCACCGCCGCACCGTGCCGGCCCTGGATGGCGACCTGGGCCCAGGCGTCGCCCTGGTCCTCGAAGACCGCGTCGCCCCCGAAGGGGTTGCGGGCGTGGAGCCACGCGAAGTCCTTGCTCCTGTTCGCGGCGTTGACCACCACGAAGTAGTCGTGCTCCGCGAGTCGGTAGATGAAGATGTCGTCGACCAGCCCGCCGTCGTCGTTGACGATGGCGCTGTACTGGCTCATGCCGACCGCCACGGCGCAGGCGTCGTTGCAGCACAGGGCGTTGAGCGCGTCCGCCGCGCGTGGCCCGGTGACCCGGATCTCGCCCATGTGCGACACGTCGAACAGGCCCACACCGGACCGGACCGCGCGGTGCTCTTCGGAGAGGCCGCTGTACTGGACGGGCAGCTCCCACCCGCCGAAGTCGATCATGCGCCCACGGCAGGCCACGTGATCGTCGAAGAAGGGCGTTCTGAGCAGGGCCACGTCGTCCTCCAGACCGGGCCCTGTTCCTATCGCGACAGGCTGCGCTACGCCCGTCCCTGGCGGCGCTCGGCGGAGCGGCAGGTGTTCTCCATCAACATGGCGATCGTCATCGGGCCGACGCCGCCCGGAACCGGGGTGATGAAGCTCGCGTGCTCGGCGCACTCCTCGAACGCCACGTCGCCCACCAGGCGACCGTCGTCGAGCCGGTTGATGCCCACGTCGATCACGACCGCGCCGGCCCGGATCCAGCTGCCTCGAACCATCTCTGCGCGGCCGACGGCCGCGACCACCACGTCGGCACCGCGGACCAGACCTTCGATGTCCCGCGTGCGGCTGTGGGCGACCGTGACGGTGCAGTTGGCTCCCAACAACAGCTGCGCCATCGGCTTCCCCACGATGTTGCTGCGTCCGATCACCACCGCGTGCTTGCCGGACAACGGGACCTCGGCCTCCTCCAGGAGCTTCATCACCCCGAGCGGCGTGCAGGCGACGAAGCGCGCACGCCCCTGGGACAGCAGGCCGACGTTCTCGGGGTGGAAGCCGTCCACGTCTTTCTCGGGATCGATCGCGTCGAGCACGGCCGTGGCGTCGAGGTGCCCCGGCAGCGGGAGCTGCACCAGGATCCCATCGATCGCCGGATCGGCGTTCAGCTCGCCGACCAGGTCCATCAGGGCTTGCTGATCCGTGTCGACCGGCAGCGTGATCTGACGGTGGAAGAAGCCCACGCGCCCGGCCACCTTGGTCTTGCGGCTCACGTACACCTGGCTCGCCGGATCCTCCCCGACGAGCACCACAGCCAGGCCCGGTGGACGCTCGAGGGCCGCGGCCCGGCCCTTCACGGAGGCCTGGTTCAGCTGGCGCGCGACGCGCCGTCCGTCGAGGATCACGAGCCCTCCGACGACGAGGAGGACGAGGAGGTGGACGCGGACGAAGACGACGGGTCGGACGAGGACGAGGACGAGGACGAGGACGAGGACGAGGCGCTGTCACCGGTGCTCGCCGAGGCGCTGGTCGACGCGCTGGCGGAGCCGCCGCCGCTGTCACTCGACGGCTTCAGGCCGTAGTGGTCCTTGTACCAGCCACCCCCCTTGAGGATGAAGCCGGCGGCGCTGATGAGCTTCTTCACCTCGCCCTCGCACTGGGGGCACGGCGGCTTGGGATCGCTCATCTTCTGGAAGTGGTCGAAGGCGTGACCGCAGGCCAGGCAGCTGTACTCGTAGATCGGCATGAGGGCCTCCCGGTTGCGCTACTAATCGCCCGTGTGGCGGCGTCCAGCGCCCCGACACGCTAGAGGCGCACGATGCGCCCGGTGCTGTTCGTCCTGGCCCTCGCTCTCGGCTTCGCCGCCCTGCGCCTCGTGGTGCTCTGGTCGGCCTAAGCGATGCAACAGGAGCGGCGCCCACGACTGGGCGTCAGCGATCTCGCACTCTTCTGCCGTGAGCTCGTCTCCACGGCCGCTCTGGACCTCGCCACGCCGCTGGGTGTCTGGGAGCCCGCCCCCAGCGGGACGGTCCCCGCACCGGCCCAGCAGGCCGTGCTGCTGGTGCCCGACCTCGGCAGGAACCGTGCCTCGCTCCTGCCGCTTGCGTTCTTCCTGCGCCGCCACGGTCACCCCTGGGTCTGGGCCATCAACCGCCGGCCCCCGGCCGCTCCCCTGCACGAGCAGGCCTGGCACCTCTCCCGAGCCGTCGAGAGGCTCCAGCTGGCCAGCGGTGCCGCGCAGGTCGATCTGGTCTGCCATGGAGCGGGTGGGCTGGTCGCTGCCTGGTACCTGGCCCACCTCGGCGGAACACCGAACGTGCGCCGCTTCGTCACCCTGGGCACCCCCTGGTCGGGCACGCGGACCGCGGTGTTCCGACGCGGCGCCGTGGCCGTGGACCTGGCCCCGGGCTCGGACTTCCTGGAGCGGCTCGGCCCCATCGAGGTCCCCGACGCGGCGCTGTGGAGCGCCTCGTCCCCCACGGTGCAGCCCGCCGACAGCGCCTGGCTCGCAGGCGCGACCCAGCTCGACCGGGCCGGCCATGCGGAGCTGTTGATGTCCCGGCGCTCCTGGTTGCTGGTCCACCAGGCCCTGGAGCGGACGTGAACCTCCTCGCCAGGCGCGTGGTGATCGTCACCGGCAAGGGCGGTGTGGGCAAGACCACGGTGGCCTCCGCGATCGCCTTGGCTGCGGCGGAGCGCGGGCGGAAGGTCGCGCTCTGCGAGACCCAGGGAAGCCGACGGGTGCCCGACCTCTTCGACCGCCCGTCGAAGGGCTACAAGCTCACCGAGGTCCACCCCGGTCTGTCCACGCTGTCCATCACGTCGGACCAGGCGATCGAGGACTACATCCTTCAGCAGGTGAAGGTCCGCGCCCTCTACAAGCTCGCCTTCAAGAACCGGGTGATGGGCCCCTTCATGCGCGCCGTGCCCGGGCTGCACGACCTCGTCCAGCTGGGCAAGGTCTGGGACCTCGAGCGGCTCCGGGACGCCGGGGAGCCGACGTGGGACCTGGTCGTGGTCGACGCTCCCGCCACCGGGCACGGCTTGACCATGCTGAAGTCGCCCCAGTCCATGATGGACCTCACGGTGGCCGGCCCCTTCCACGACAACGCCAAGCTCATCCGAGACCTGGTCGTCGACGCACAGCGCACCGCGCTGGTGTTGGTGAGCTTGCCCGAGGAGATGCCGGTCAACGAGACGATCGAGCTCTACGAGCGCCTGGAGGGTTTCCGCGCACAGGTCGCCCTGTCGGTCCTCAACGAGGTGCACCCCACCGTGATCGGCCACCCGGACACCTGGCCGCGCGCACGCGAGCACCTCGCCGGGCGGGCCGAGCTCGCCGAAGCTGTGCGCTTCGCAGACCGCGCCCACGTCCGGGAAGTCGCCCAGGCCACCGCCCGGCGCCGGCTGGCAGACGCCCTGCCATGCGCCCTCGCCGAGCTGCCGTTCCTGTTCCACCGCGACCTTCGCCTGCGCGACCTGAAGGGGCTCGCAACGGCCCTCGACCCGTGGCTCGAGGCCTGACGTGGCGCGGGTGCTGATCTGCGCGGGGTCCGGTGGGGTGGGCAAGACCACCACCGCTGCGGCTCTGTCGGTCGCGCTCGCCCGTCGGGGGCTGAAGGTGGCGGTCTTGACCATCGACCCGGCGCGCCGCCTCGCCGACAGCCTGGACATCGGAGACATCGGCAACGAGGCGCGCCGAGTGCCTCTGCCGGATGCCCACCTCGACGCGATCATGCTCGACCAGAAGGCCACCTTCGACGACGTGGTGCAGCGCTTTGCGCCCGACCCCGAGACCCGTGCCCGCATCCTCGACAACCACTACTACCGCTATGTCTCGACCCGCCTGGCCGGTACCCACGAGTACATGGCGATGGAGAAGCTCTACGACCTGTGGGCGAGCGGCAGCTACGACGTGGTCGTGCTCGACACGCCGCCAGCGCGGCACGCTCTGGACTTCCTGCAGGCCCCCGACAAGATGGCCGGGCTGATGGACGAGGGGGTGATGCACTGGCTGACGCTCCCGCGGAACGCACTGGGCTTCCGGGTGCTCGAGCGGGGGTCGACCGCCCTGGTGGGCGTGTTCCGACGCCTCATCGGCGAGCGCACGATGTCCGACATCGCCGAGTTCTTCCACCTCTTCCACCAGCTCTGGGCGGGCTTCAACGAGCGCAGCAAGAAGGCCCGCTCCCTGCTCTCCAGCGCCGACACGCGGTTGCTGCTCGTCACGACCCCGGCGCCGGCCGCGCGCGCGGAAGCGCAAGCGTTCCTCGACGCCATCGAAGCGGCCGGCATGCCCTTCGGGGGCTTCCTGGTGAACCGGGTCGTCCCCTCCCCGACCGCACCCCCGCCCGCTCGCGAGGCCTTCGGTGACCCACCCGCAGCGATGGACGCGGGCACCTGGGACGCGCTTGTCGAAGCGGTCCGCGAAGCCCCGGCGCACCAGGAGCGGCTGGCGACGGCCACCGGCCGCTACCTCGACGCGCTGCGCCTGGAAGCCGGCGACGCCCCCCTCTGGCGGGTGCCGGAGCTCGACCGCGAAGTGCACGACCTCGCCGGCCTCACCGTCATCGCCGACCACCTCTCGCCGGCCATCGACGAGCTGGGCTTCTGAGCGCCCTCGGGCTCACTCGCCGGCGATCTCGTAGGCCACGCTGACCGTGGTGCCGCGTTCGGGCACGTAGCTGCCGTCGAAGCGGATGGAGTTGTACTCCTCGTCGTAGGTCCAGCCGTCGGTGGCGCTCTCGAACACCTGCTCGTCGTCCACCGCGACCTCGATGGTGTCGACCACCGGCGTGAGCTCGAGCTGGAAGACGTTGAGCACGCCAGACACGGCCAGGCCGAGCTCGTCCATGATGCCTGCGAAGTCGGTCTCGCAGATGTTGCCGATCACGCCTGCGAGGGCCTTGGCCACGGTCTGGTAGCGGTGTCCCGGCCAGGTCTCGGCGCAGTGGTCCGACACGTCGGGCCCCACGATCGCCGAGGCGAACACGCCGTTGTCGCCGTCCTTCAGATCGCGGTAGCTCGCGATGAAGTCTCGCACGGGGACCAGCGAGTCCTCCTCGCTGTAGCAGGCGGCGCCGTCCATGTCGGCGAGCGCTTCGCCGTCGCTGCAGTCGTCTTCGTCGGACACGTAGATGATGGAGAGGTCGGCGTCGTCGCGCAGGAAGCCGCTGTTCGCGCCGGACGCCCGCGGCTCGGTCAGGGCGTCGAGGGCGGCCTGCAGGCCCTTCTCCTTGTCGGAGCCCTCGATCCCCACGGTCACCCGGTCCTCGAAGAGCGCGATGTAGTCGTCGTCCCGGGTCAGGAAGATCGGGTCACCGATGAGCGACGCGCGTTCGCCGTTGTCGAGGTCCATGTTGGTGGTGGTGACGCCGATGTGGAAGTCGATGTTGGTCTCTTCGAGGCCGGCCACGAAGGTGTCGAAGCCCGCGGCGATGGCGGCCTGCTCCGACTCCATGGAGCTCGAGTTGTCGATGACCCACAGGATGTCGACGTCTGCCTTCGGCTCCTGGAGGAAGGTGTCGGTGTGCTTCGTGCGGTCGATCGCTTGATCGATGGCGCATCCGAGCCCGAGGCTCAACGCAAGAACTGTCACCGTCTCTCCTGGACTGACCTATCCGCGAACAGAGGGTACCGACCGTGCGGGGGGTCGGCAACGGAGGTCGGTCAAGCCGCGGTCAACCGGAGAACGAGAGCTCCGACACGCAGAGGTCGTTGTACTCCTTTCCGGCCTTCACACCCGTGAAGGTCAGCCTGACGCTCGATGTGGTCTTGGGCCCGATCGAGTACGCCTTCGGAAGCATCGTGGGCTTCAACTCCAAGCTCTCGGAGCTGCCATCGGAGTAGCTCACGGTCGCAGCCGTGGCGGTGTTGCCCTTCATCCAGATCGACAGACCCGACCCGATGCCGTTGATCATCGAGAGCGAGTCCACCGCCTGGCTCTTGCCGAAGTCGACCTCGATCCACTCGCCGGTGCCGTCGCCGTCGCTGCCTTCGCACCACATCGTGTCGGCCACGAGGTCGCCCGCGTTCTGCGGGGCGTAGGAGCCGTCGGCGTCCTCGGGGAGGTGCGAGGAGTCGCGCCAGGCGGCCACGCTGTGGCTGGAGTCGGTCGCGTCGTCGAAGACCACGACCTCCGAGATCACCGTGTCGTTGAAGGTGGTGCCCCGGTAGATGCTCTTCACCTTGAGCTTCAGCGAGTCGGTGCTCACCGGCTTCGCGAGGGTCACGATCTCGGCCACCTTCTCGTCCGCGAGCGTGAAGCTCTCCTTGGTCCCGTCCGAGAACTCGACCTCGAGCTCCTTGATGCGGTTGTGGCGGTTCCAGAAGTCCCAGGAGTACCAGTTGCCGTTCCAGATCTTGAGCGACGTGACCATCGTGCTGCCGTCGAGATCGATGGTGAGGTAGTGGCCGAGACCGCTCCCGCCCTCGTCCCCTTCGACCCACACCGAGCCCACCTTGCCGTCGGTGGCGTTTCGAGCCGCGTAGCTCACGCCCTCCGTGGTGGGGTACTCGCTGGACGCGGAGACCATCGCGGGCTTGACGGGTGCGGCGAGCACGGAGGTGAGGCTCAGGGTCGCGAGCATGCAAGACACTCCTTGTCTGGAAGGGGACGGACCGGGGCAACTATGCTGTCGCTACGACAAACCGCGAGTCGCTTGACGAATCCTCGACGCAGCCATGGATCGCGGATCAGAAGGCCGTGCTCACCGAGAGACGCGCACCGTCGAAGCCCGGCAGGCTCTTGCACTGCCCGCCGGCGCAGCGGATGCCGGCCTTGTAGGCGCCGTAGAAGGCCTTGATGGTGGTCGAGCTGTTCGGCTTGTACTGCACCTCGGCGGCGCCGTAGAGGTGGTCGTCCAGGTTGCCGCTCGACTGCACGAGCGGGTTGTCGGTGAAGTCCTGGTAGCCGATGAAGGTCCAGCCGCCGTGCATGTGCACCGCCAGCGCGAGCGTGCCTTCGGTGAAGTCGGTCTGTTGGATGCGGTTGTCGCCCCACCAGAAGCGCTTCACGTCGGCGCTGACCTCCGCGCCGAGATCCGCGAAGAACGGGAACCGGAAGTCCACGTCGACGTGCGCGAGGCGGTCGGCGCCGAGATCGATCTGGTTGGCTTCGTCGATCCCGTCGCCGTCGACGTCCAGGGTGGCTCCGTCACGCCGGTCGACCCGGTAGCCCACGTTGGTGAGGAGCTTCAGCGTGTCGCCGATCCAGTCCACGCCCCCCACGGGGTGCACCACGGTCTCCGGGGCCTGGTTGAAGTGCAGACCACCCAGGTCCCGATCCCGGAAGACCGCGAGCGACGCGTAGGGGATGAGCACGGCGGGCTTCACGGCCAGGTCCGCGCGTACGCGCCCACCGGAGATGTCGTTCGACCCCAGCGCGGCGGCGCTGTCTTCCGTCACGGCGCGCTCGTACTCGAGCGTGGGACCGTTCACCATCGCGTAGCCGTCGGCCACCACGAGGCTGTTGAGCCGGTAAGCGTCGACGTAGTGCTTGCCTTCGAACAGCAAGGTGACCTTGCCCGGGTAGGCGGCCGCCGACGCGTACGCTGCGTAGCCGTTCGAGAGCTCGTCGCCGCTGAAGAGCTCTTCGGACTGGTAGGCGAAGACGTCGCCCTCGAGGAACCAGTCGATGCCGCCGATCCCGAAGGCCTCGACCGTGGCGCCGGCCACCATCGCGTCGAGCTCGGCGCCGTACTGGCTGAAGCCACCATAGGGGTAGGTGCCGCCGTCGTCGCCGGCGAAGCTGTAGACCACGCCGTGAGCGCCCACGTTGGCCGGACCCAGCCCGTAGCGGTCCACGCGCGCTCCACTGACCATGTGGCCACGCTCAGGACTGATCAACACGTTGGGGTTGTCCTGCAGCACCTGCTGGCGGTTCGTGATGCCCGACACCACGGTCAGGTCCCAGTCGCCGAGCGCCGCGTTGGCCTGGGCGCCCAACAGGGACGTGTCGACGTCGATGTCGACGTTCCGCACCAGGTTGAGCGCCATGCCGCGCCCATAGGCTGCGTAGCCGTCGCCGACCTGCACCTCGACGTCGCCCAACCGGCGCGTGTACCAGACCTTCTCGACGTTGATGAAGGCCTGATCACCCAGCGGGGACTGCACGGTGTCGGGCACCAAGGCGTGCTCGAGCACGAGCTCGTCGTCCAGGTAGTAGCTGTTCGCGAAGAGCGCGACGGTGTCGAGCTGCAGCCCGAGCTGGTTGACGCCCCAGAACAGCTGCGCGTTGAGCCGGTTCACCAGCTCCGCGTAGTCGCCCAGGTCCTCGGCACCGGTGGTGTCCGGCAGCGGGGAGTCCCCCCGGTAGAGCCGAAGCTCCAGGTCGTCGTTCACGGCGAGGTGGGCGTCGTCGCCGAGCTCGACCGCCCAGGCGGACAGGCACATGAGGCTGAGCATCGGGCGAGCCTACTCAGAAGCGGGTGCCAGGAGCTTGTCGACCTCCTCCCGGAGGTGGACCTCGTCGCCCTCGGAGTAGCCGCTGTGCTTGTAGGCCACGTTCCCCTCGCGATCGATGAGCACGGTGTACGGCAGGGTCTTCTCGGGGTTGTACTGGGTGACCACCTTGGTGTCGGTGTCGTAGAGCACGGGGAAGGTGTAGCCCTTCGACTTGATCATCGGCTTCACCCGGCTCTTCGAGCGCGAGTCGTCGGTCGAGATGGCCAGCACCGTGAAGCCCTGGTCGGCGAGCTCGCTGTGCATCTCTTGCAGCTTCGGCATCTCCACCTGGCAGGGCACGCACCACGTGGCCCAGAAGCTCAAGAGCACGACCTGACCTTCGAACTCGGAGAGCTTGACGTCGTCGTTCTCGGTGTTGCGCAGAGAGAAGTCGGGGGCGTCGCCAGCGAGGGCGGAACCGGACAGCAGAAGGGACAGGGCCAGCAAGAGAACCTCCAGACCAGGCAGGGGATGCCGGAGACACTAATCGGGTTCCAGCCCGCGCGAAGCGACACCTCGACGCTGTGTTAGCTTGCGCCTCGATGAAGAAACGGCTGCTGATCGTCGACGACGAGCCCAGCATCCGCAAGGTCCTCCAAGGGCACCTGCAGCGCGCAGGGCACGAGGTGGACACCGCGGTGGACGGCGGGCAGGCGATCGCACGTCTCGGCGAGCGGCTGTACCACGCGGTCGTCACCGACCTGAAGATGCCCGGGATCGGGGGCTTGGAGCTCTTGCACTGGGTGCGGCAGACCTACCCGGGGCTGCCCGTGGTGGTCATCACCGCGCACGGCACCGTCGACACCGCCGTGGAAGCCCTGAAGCTCGGGGCGCACGACTACATCACCAAGCCCTTCGACCGCGACGAGCTGCTGCTCATCCTGGAGAAGGCGCTCAAGGTGGAGGAAGCCAGCGCCGGCCACCTCTCCGCCGAGACCGGACGCTTCGAGATCATCGGCACCGTGCCGTCGATGCACAAGGTCTTCCACCTGATCGAGCGGGTGGCCGACTCGCCCACCACCGTCCTGATCACCGGGGAGTCGGGCACCGGCAAGGAACTCGTGGCGCGCGCGCTGCACGATCAGTCGAGCCGCGCGGACCGGCCCTTCATCACGGTGAACTGCGGGGCCATTCCCGAGGCGCTGTTCGAGTCGGAGCTCTTCGGGCACGAGAAGGGTGCGTTCACAGGTGCCGTGAGCGGTCGGCCCGGACGCTTCGAGCTGGCCGACGGCGGCACACTCTTCCTCGACGAGGTGGGCGAGCTGCCGCTCGATCTCCAGGTGAAGCTCCTGCGGGTGCTGCAGGAGCGTCGCTTCGAGCGCGTGGGCGGCGTGCGGCCCCTGTCGGTCGACGTCCGACTCGTGGCGGCGACCAACCGCGATCTGCGCGAGATGGTCGAGTCCAATGCCTTCCGCCAGGACCTCTTCTACCGCCTGGCGGTGGTGCCCCTCGCCCTGCCGCCGCTACGGGAGCGGATCTCCGACCTCCCCATCCTCGTGGAACACTTCGTGGAGCGCTTCAACGAGCGGCTCGGGCGGCAGATCACCGGTGTGGACGAAGGGGCGATGGCCAAGCTCCGCGCCTGGCGGTGGCCCGGCAACATCCGCGAGCTCGAGAACCTCATCGAGCGGTGCGTGCTGCTCGCAGAGGACGAGGTCATCACCGCAGAGGACCTGGTGGGGCTCGACGACGGCCCGCCGGGACGTGACCCAGCGGATGTCGCCGCCGAGGACGCCGAGGCGCGAGGCTTGGGGCTCAAGGAATGGATCCGAGTGCACACCGCGCGTCTGGAGCGCGCCCGGATCCTGCGCGCGCTGGACGCGGAGGACCACAACGTCACCCGTGCTGCGCGGCGCCTCGACATCTCGCGGAAGAGCTTGCAGACCAAGATGAAGGAGTACCGGCTCCGGGAGGAGCGCTGAGACATCGGGTAGACTCCCCCGCATGCTGCTCGCGCTCGTCGGAATGGCCCACGGGGCCGAAGTCACCAAGCTGCCGCCCTTCCTCCGTGGTGACCTCGAGGTGAGCTACCAGATGGCGCTCACCGGCGGCACGTTGAGCGAAGGCGACGTCGACGTCGCCCGGTCGAACTACGAAGAACACCGAATCCACTACGGGGGCGCGTTCGGCGTTGCGCCCGGCGCGGCCGTGTTCGTGGAGATGCCCAGCTACCTCCGCGCGCGCCAGAGCTACGCCGACGCCAACGAGATGATCTTCGATCCCAACACCGAGCAGGGCTCGATGGCGACCGGGAGCACGCTGGAGGGCGAGACGGTGATCGAGGGAGAAGGCTTCGGCGGCGTATGGATCGGCGCGCGCGGCACCCCCTTCTCCGAGCAGTGGACCGGCTGGGGCAACCGCGCCACGTGGCTGCTGGAGGTCGCCGTGCAGACCGCCGACAGCACCGACTGGTGGTCGACCTCCGAAGAAGGCCGCGGCGCCGGCCCCGGCGGGCCCAGCGTGAAGCTGCGCACGGCCTTCTCCAAGGACACCGGCACCGTCGAACCCTGGTTCAACGCCACCGCCGACCTCCGGAGCTGGAACTACGTCACGCTGCAGGACACCGATGGCGAGAACGTGAACGATGCCTGGCAGGAGGCCCACGACGGCGCCGTGCCCAAGGTCTACCCATCGAAGACCATGGGCGCGGACGTGGGCATCGAGATCACCACCAGCGAGTCGGCCGAACGCGCCAGCCGCTCGGCCATCGATCTGCACCTCGGCTTCGACTACCACACCTGGGCCGACGTGCCGAGCGGGCTCTACCTGCCCGACGTGCTGCCTTCGAGCCAGGGCACGCTGGTCACGCAGTCCGAGTACATGACCGCGGGCGCCGGGCTGGGGATCTACTTCCAGGTGATGGACTACCTGAAGTTCGATCTCGCGGCCGACGTGGACTACGTCACCCCCCACCGGCTGGAGCACCCCTACCAGGTCTCCACGGGAGCGGACACGATCGCGCTCGGTGCGATGTTCCAGATGGAGATCCTGATCCGGACCCCCGAGAGCTGATCAGCCGCCCAGGCTTCGCTCGAGCTCCAGGAGCCGCTGGTACGCCTCCCGCCGCGGCACACCCCACCGATCGGCGAGGGCCTGCGCGATGCTGCGGAGGCCTTCTCCCGGCTCGGCCAGCTCCCGCTTGGGCGCCTCGCCGGGCCCGATGACCAGCGTCACCTCCCCCTTCAGCTCCCGAGCTGCGAGCTGATCGGCCAGCTCGCTCGCCCCGCCGAGCAGCACCTCCTCGTGCAGCTTCGTCAGCTCCCGGCACAGGCAGACCTCACGGTCGACGAGCACGTCGGCGATGGCCCGTACCGTCGAAGCGGTCCGCTGCGGGCTCTCGAACAGCACGAGGCTTCCCGGCAGCGCCCCCTGGGCCTGCAGCCAGCGTCGTAGCGGACCCGGTTTGCGCGGCGGGAAGCCCAGCACGTGGAACGGCGCGCACGGGAGCCCCGACACCGACACCGCCAGCACGGCCGCCGACGGACCGGGGATGGGCTCGACCGAGAGCCCGCGGTCGAGGCAGGCGCGCACCGCCAGGTGTCCGGGATCGCTCACCACGGGTGTGCCAGCATCGGAGACGACGACGACCCGCTTTCCAGACGCCACCTCGTCGGCGATGCGCTGCGCCGAGCGCTGCATGCCAGCGCCCGAGAAACGCAGCACACGGGGGGCCACGAGGCCGAGCGCGGCGTAGAGCTTGCGCGTGACCCTGGTGTCCTCGGCGGCCACCAGCTCCGCGCCGGCCAGCGCCCTGCGGGCCCGTGGCGAGACGTCCGCGAGGTTGCCGATGGGGGTGGCGAGCACCTGGAGCGGCATCAGACGGCGTCGTCCAGCAGGTCGATGGACCACCGCCCATCGACGCACGCGACCAGCGCGACGGCGATGCAGGCTTCGCGGACGGCGCCCTGGTAGTCGACGAGGAAGGCGTCGCCGGCACGCCGCAAGCGGGCGACCTTGCGCGCGTCCACCGCCTCGAAGCCGACCGGGTCCTCCGGCTTTCGGAGCTTCACCTCCACGAAACGGAGCCGATCGACGTCGCGAACGATGAGATCGACCTCCGCGCCGCCGCCCATCCAGCGGTGTGCGAGCACGGTCCAACCGTCGCGCTCGTAGCGACGGGCCACGACGCGCTCGGCTTCTTCACCGAGCGCGACGGCCTTGCGACGGTCGTCGGGAGAGAGGCCCAAGGGCCGCGACTACCAGTCGCGAACTTCCTTGAGGCGCGCCTTCTTGCCGCGGCGGTCACGGAGGTAGTAGAGCTTGGCGCGGCGCACGCGGTGCCGACGCTTGACCTCGATCCGGTCGATGGCCGGCGCATGCACGGGGAAGATGCGCTCCACGCCGATGCCGTTGGAGATCTTCCGGACCGTGATGGTCTCGCGGATGCCGCCATGACGCTGGGCGATGACGGTGCCCTCGAAGGCCTGGATGCGCTCCTTGGCCCCCTCGGTGATCCGGACGTAGACGCGGACGGTGTCGCCGATCTTGACGTCCTGGCCGGCGGTGGAGTCGCCGACCAGTTCCTTCTCGATCGTGTCGATGCTGGTGCTCATGTGGCTGAACCTCGTGGGCGCACCAGTCCAGGCGCGCGAACCCCCGGCGATTAACGGCCAACTGCGCGCTGGTCAACCGGCCTCGTCGTCGTCGACCAGGTCCGGCCGACGGGCGCGTGTCAGCGCCACCGCGTGCTCCCGGCGCCAGGCCTCGATCCGCGCGTGGTGACCGCTGAGCAACACCTCGGGAACCTGCTGGCCCTCGAAGTCTCGGGGCCGGGTGTACTGCGGATACTCTAGGAGTGGCTTCGAGAAGCTCTCGTCCTGGGCGCTGTGCGCGTTTCCGAGCACTCCGGGCACCAACCGGGCGGTGGCCTCCAGCACGACCAGCGCGGCGACCTCACCACCCGTCAGCACGTAGTCCCCGATGGAGATCTCGGCGTCTACGAGCTCCCGCACGCGGGCATCCACACCTTCGTAGTGGCCGCACACCAACACCAGGTGGGGGTGCGCCGAGAGGCCTCGCGCACGAGCCTGGTCGAAGCGCTCCCCGGCCGGATCCAGGAGCACCACCAGGCTCTCGGGCGACGAGATCGCCCGGATCGCGCGCGCGAGCACGTCGACTCGGAGCACCATCCCCGCGCCGCCGCCGTAGGGGGTGTCGTCGATCTGGCGATGGCGCCCCTCGGCCCAGTTGCGCAGGTCGTGCACGTGCACCTCGATGGCGCCCGCGTCGCGGGCCCGCCGGACGATGGAGTGGTCGAGGGGCGACCGCACGAGCTCAGGGTGCGCGGTGATCAGGTCGAAGCGCATCAGTCGCCGGCGCGCAGGATCACCCGCCCCCCCGCCACGTCCACGGTCTCGACCAACTCCTTCAGCGCGGGCACGCTGATCTCATCGCCGTCGTCGGTGTGCACGACCCACATGTCGACCGGACCGGTGCTGTGGATCTCCGCGAGGTGCCCGAGCACCTGCCCGTCGCCGGTCTCGACGCGAAGCCCCACCAGCTGGTGGTGGTAGTACTCGCCCTCCGGCGCGCGCGGAAGCTCCACCTTGGCCACGACGAGCTCGTGGCCCATCAGCGCACGCGCCTCGTCACGAAAGCGCAGCCCACGGACCCGGCCGATCACGCGACCGCCCGCCCCCGGGCGGGTCTTCAGGTGCACGCGCTCGCGTCCGCCGTCCGGCGCCACGAGCCAGACCTCGCGGCCCTTCGAGAAGAACTGCGAGGTCCGGTTGTGCAGGTGCAGACGGACCTCTCCGGCGGTGCCGAAGATGCCGACGACCTCGCCGAGCGAGACCTCGTCGGGGCCCGCTCTACTCTTCGCCGGCGTTGCCACCTTCGACCAACTCGAGGATCGCCTTGCGGCGGCCAGAGGCAGCGGCGAGCACCGCGCGGAGGTGGCGGAGGGTCTCACCGTCTTCGCCCTGGACGAGCTCGACGTCGTCCTCGTGCACGCTCAGCTCGAGCATCACGGTGGAGTCGCCTTCGACCTGGCTGACCTCGACGTCGTCGGGGTTGTCGACGAGGCCCTGGACCACAAAACTGACAAGCTGGTCCATCAGGACTCCGTCGACGCGGCGCGCGCCTTCTTGATGAGGCTGGCCACGGTCTCGGAGGGCTGGGCGCCCACGCCGATCCAGTGATCGACGCGCTCGAGGTCGACCTTGATGTCGACGGGCTTCTTCATCGGATCGTAGTAGCCGAGCTGCTCGATGCAGCGACCGTCCCGAGGGGAGCGGCTGTCGGCGGCGACGATTCGGTAGAAGGGCTTCTTCTTGCGACCCATGCGGGTGAGGCGAAGGCGAACCATGGGGAAACCTCGAGAGGGATTCGTATTGACCCCGGCGTTTAGCCTGGGGGCGTGGGAGATGCAAGAGGACGCAGGGTCCAGCCCGACGAGGATCCAGGAGGATCCAGAGCGCCGATCAGGTAATCGAACGGAGCAGGCGCCGCGCAGGCTGGTCGTGGCTGGCGAGGGTCCGCAGCGCGGGCCCGGTGCCGGCGACGAAGGCGTGCCAGGGGCACGTCGAGGAGGCGGGACGCCGGCCACGGCCGGCGGGCGCAAGCATGCGACTCGAGATTACCTGATGGGTGCTCTAGAGCGGAATGCAGCCGTGCTTCTTGGGAGGGTTCTCGTCTCGCTTGTTCTCGAGCCGACGGAAGGCCTCGACGAGTCGCCTCCGGGTCTCTTCGGGCCGGATGACCGCATCGACGTAGCCCAGGCTGGCCGCCTGGTAGGGGTTCGCGAAGTTCTCCCGGTACGCCTCCACCAGGCGAGCCTTCTCGGCGACGGGGTCCTCGGCACCCTTGAGCTCACGGCGGTGGATGATGTTCACGGCACCGTCTGGCCCCATCACCGCGATCTCCGCGGTCGGGTAGGCGAGGTTCAGGTCAGCGCGGATGTGCTTGCTGTTCATCACGCAGTACGCGCCGCCGTAGGCCTTGCGGGTGATGAGCGTGACCTTGGGCACCGTGGCCTCGCAGAAGGCGTAGAGCAGCTTGGCGCCGTGCTTGATGATGCCGCCGAACTCCTGGGCCGTGCCGGGGAGGAAGCCCGGGACATCCTCGAGCACCAGCAAGGGGATGTTGAAGGCATCGCAGAAGCGCACGAAGCGCGCGCCCTTGACCGAGCTCGCGATGTCCAGCACGCCGGCCAGGTGAGCGGGCTGGTTCGCCACCACACCCACCGAGCGACCGCCCAGCCGCAGGAAGCCGACCACGAGGTTGCCGGCGTACTCACGCTGCACCTCCAGGAAGTGGTGGTCGTCGGCCACCGACCGGATGAGCTCGGTGATGTCGTAGGGCTTGTTCGCGTGGATCGGAACGAGCTCGGTGAGCTCGGGGCACGACCGATCGACCGGATCCTCCGTGGCCTGGCGCGGCGCCTCCTCCATGTTGTTCTGGGGGAGGAAGCTCAGGAGCTCGCGCATCAGGGCGAGGCACGCGTCCTCGTCGGGCACGGCGAAGTGGGCGACCCCCGATCGCGCGCTGTGGGTCATCGCACCGCCGAGCTCCTCCTTGGTGACCTCTTCGTGGGTGACGGTCTTGATGACGTCCGGCCCGGTCACGAACATGTAGGAGGTGTCCTCCACCATCGCGATGAAGTCGGTGATGGCCGGCGAATACACCGCGCCGCCCGCGCAGGGCCCGAGGATGGCGGAGAGCTGAGGCACGACCCCGCTCGCCAGGGTGTTGCGAAGGAAGATGTCGGCATAGCCGGCGAGGCTCGCCACCCCCTCCTGGATGCGCGCGCCGCCCGAGTCGTTGAGCCCGATGACGGGCGCTCCCGTCTTCACGGCGAGATCCATGACCCGGCAGATCTTCTCGGCGTAAGCCAACGACAGCGATCCACCGAAGACCGTGAAGTCCTGCGCGAAGACGTACACCAGCCGACCGTCGATCCGTCCCCACCCGGTCACGACCCCATCGCCTGGGATGCGCTGCTCCTGCATGCCGAAGTCCGTGCAGCGGTGCGTGACCAGCTGGCCCATCTCCTCGAAGCTCCCCACGTCGAAGAGCCGCTCGATGCGCTCACGGGCGGTGAGCCGGCCCGATGCGTGCTGGCGCTCCACGCGGGCCTCGCCGCCGCCGGCCAGAGCTGCCGCCTCCTTCTCCGCGAGCCGCTCCAAGAGCGCAGTTCGATCCAAGATGGCCTCCAGACTACGGCGAGCGCCGGGCCGCCCTCCTTAGCACGGCCGCCCACGACGGCGCTTGTGTGGCCCAAAGAGCACCGTTAGCCTGGGCCCAACCCACGCCCGAGACGTCCATGAGCGCCGCGCTCCTCCCGCTTCTGATGTTGGCCTGCAAGGACGGCGGGAGCGACACCTCCGACCCATCGGTCGACGACACCGACACGCCCTCGGCCGATGGCTGCTTCGTGGTCGACGACACGGCGGGCTTCGACGACCTGCAATCAGCGCTCGACTGGTCCAGTGAAGGGAGCACGATCACGCTCTGCGCGGGCGAGATCACCGGCTCGCTCGTCGTCAACACCCCTCTCTCGCTCGTTGGAGCCGGTGCAGACGAGGTGCGCTGGACGGGCGACACCAACCAGGCCGTGCTGAAGGTCAGCGGCGTCGAGGGGGTGACCATCTCCGGCCTCACGCTGTCGTCGGACCGACTGGGCGTGCAGATCGAGAACGCCGCCGACGTGACCCTGTCCGACCTCACCTTCGAGGACGGCATGGCCAGCTCCGCCATCCGCAGCACGGACAGCGAGAACGTGTCGATCGACACCGTGACGATCCGCGGCGCGGGCGGCGGCATCGAGATCGTGAGCGGCTCGGCCACCATCTCGTCGAGCACGATCACCGACACGCTGGGCTTCGGAATCCTGGCCGACAGCGGCGCGGTGGTCACCGCCAGCGAGAACACCATCGCGGGCATCGACTACACCGAGCTCGTCGACGACTCGCTCGCCGACGGCTTCGACATCATGGCGCGTGAAGGCGCGTCGTTGACCACCTTCGAGAACAGCCTGACCCCCACCTACGTGGGCGTGTGGGGCCCGGAAGCCGACGTGGCGCTCGAAGGGGACACCATCGTCGGTGGTTTCTACGGTGTGTTCGCCTACCTCGGGGCCTTCTCCACCAACAGCGTGACCATCGACGGCCCCCAGTACGTCGGCATCTTCGTGCAGACCCAGGACCCGGTGTCGGTGGTCGACACGGTGGTCACCATGCCCGGCGAGGATGGGGAAGAGAGCTCCTTCGGGGTCGAGATCGACGCCGACGAGGTCACGCTCGATGGGCTGACGGTGTCCGGCAGCAACTACCTGGGGCTCTACCTCGGTCCCTTCAACGACGAGGTATCGATCTCCGCGACCGACGTGACGGTCACCGACGCGGGCTGCATCGGCATCATCGGCGCGTACCTCGACGGCAGCTTCGAGAACCTCGTGCTCGACGGGCACCGAAACTACCAGGGGGCCAGCTGCCTCGCGGCCCTCGGCTACGACACCGACTCCGACGGCATCGACGACACCGCCTTCCAGTTCGGCATGGAGTTCGACTACTCCGACATCACGTGGACCGGCGGCGGCGTGACCAGCACCGATGGCTACGGGCTGGTGGCCTACCAATCGACCGTGGCGATCTCGGAGGCCAGCTTCGACAACGCCGTGCCCTTCTTGGAGGGCCTCTCGGGCGTGCAGATCTTCAACCAGTACAGCGACCTGAGCATCGAGAACACCAGCTTCTCCAACAACCGCTACTCGCTCTACAACTACAGCGGTGACCTGGACGTAAGCGGCTCCACCTTCACCGAGAACCACGTCAGCTACGTCGCGACCGACGGCAGCTACGCGCTCGCCGACTACTCCCAGGACCTCTACTCCTCCACCACGGGCACGGTGAACGTCACCGACAACGCCTTCTCCGACGGCTCCTACGGTCTCAACCTCTACGGGGGCACGGGCACCGTCCGCGGCAACACCTGGACCGGCTACAACCAGCGGCTGATCAGCGTGGCGAGCAGCGGCGCCTACGGGGTGGTCGACAACACGATCAGCGACAGCGGCGCCTACCTCGTGTACTGCAGCGGCGGCACCCTCCAGGGATCCGGGCTGACCATCGACGGCTCGGGCACCTACACCTACGCGTCCACCTACTACGACGCGAAGGGCAAGGAGAAGTACACCTCCGAGGGCACGAGCTACGGCTACTCCGTCTACGCCTCGAGCTGTGACCTGGAGCTGGACGCCCTCACCGTCACCAACCCCACCTACTCGCCCGTCTTCGTGGCCAGCGGCACCACCGAGCTCTCCAACGTCTCCATCACGCCAGCCGAGACGACCGCGACGTGGGGCAGCGCGGCGATCTACGCCTACGGGTCTGGGACCGACGAGTTCCACATCAGCGACGCCGTCATCGAGTCGCCGGACCTGAGCTACTACGGGCTCTACCTGTCCAGCTACAGCGACGTCACCATGGATCGCGTCACCGCAGCCGGTGGCACCCACGCCGTGTACCTGTCGGCGCTCAGCGCCCCCTCGGTCACCGACCTCGAAGCGACCGGCGGGACCAGCACGGGGCTCTACGTCTCGAGCGTCTCCAATGGGTCCTTCTCCGATGTGAGCGCGTCCGACAACACGGGGCGGGGCGTCTACGCCGTCAGCAGCACGGTCGACTTCGTCGGCGCGACGATGGACCGCAACGGCACCGAGGGCTTCTACAGCTACCTCGGCACCCTCGACATCGACGGTGGCACCGCGTCGGACAACGGCGACCATGGCGTGAGCACGAGCGCGACCAACCTCGCCCTCACCGGCGTCGAGGTGGCTGGAAATGGCGGCTACGGCCTGAACCTCAACACGGGAGCCGCCGTGGCCATCGACGGCGTGACCGTGAGCGGCAGCGGAAGCGACGGCGTCTACGTGCAGACCAGCAGCCTCGACAGCGTCGACTCCTCCAGCAACGACAACGCCGGCTACGGCATGACCTGCAGCGACGCCACACTGACCGGCACGCTCACCACCAGCGGGAACGGGTCGGGCGACACCAACGGCTGTGATGCCAGCGCTGGCGGTGACACCGGCATCTGATCACCACGTGCCGGTCAGGATCTCCTGGCCTGCGCGGCGCACCGCGCCGGACACCGGCGTCGTCGAAGCCACCGCCACGCCGATCCAGCGCGGTTCACCGGCGTCCCTCACCTCGTAGCTGACCGCGGGCAGCTCTCCGTCGACGGCGATGACGTCGCCGGGCTCGGCGCGCAGGAGCACCAGCTCCCCGTCCCGACGTGCCGAAGCCCCCTCCAGGCCCGCGAAGAGCTGGCTGGGCACTGCGAAGGGGTCGCCGACGAGGTGCACAGGGGCAGCCACGTGGTCCGGGGGTGCGAGGAAGCGCCAGTCCACGGGGCCGACGGTCGCCTCGAGATCACCGGCCGACAGGGTCCACGGGCCGGACGTCCCCTCCCCCGCGTCGAGCACTCGGAACTCGATCAGGAGCCGCCGTGCCTGCCGCCCCTCGTGGCGGACCAGGTCCTCGACGGTGCGGCGATGCGCCACCGGGGCGGAGAACGGCTCGGTGGCCTGGACGGACACGACCCGGCCCTCGGGTTCGAGCGCCTCGAACGTCAAGGTCCACTCGGAGCCCACGAACCACGCGTCCTCGGGGGCCTCGACGGTGGCCGGCAACGCGCGACGGGGCACCAGGTCGCGGAAGCGCGGGTCGGCCCGGAGCGCATCGAGGTCCGGATCGGCAGCGATCACCAGGAGGTCGAGGTCGCCGCCCAGGGCCACGGAGAGATCGGCGGCCGCCAGCTCGAGCTCCCCTGCGCGCGCCCGCCAGCAAGCGCGGTTGTAGTGCGCGATGTGCCACTCGCCACGCACGTCCAGCGCCCGAGTCGCCGCTTCGATGGCGCCCTGCAGATCGCCCTGCGCGGCGAGCGCCCGTCCCAGCCAGAGCTCCAGCTCCGCCGCGTCGTGGTGCACGGCGAGTGCCGCCTCGAAGGCGGCGGACGCCGAGGCCGCGTCCCCGGCCTCGAGGGCCGACTTGCCTTCCGAGAAGTGCTCGAGCGCGGTCTTGATCGGGTGGTCGGGCGTGCACGCCAGCCACAGCGCGATCACGTGCGTCCCACGAAGCCCGCGAGCCGCCCGCAGGTGGGGTCGCGGCGGTGCGAGAAGCTGTCCGGGTCGCAGCGGGTGCAACCACCCACCTCGTCGATCGCTCCGACACCTGAGCGGCGGAGGTGCACCGCGTTGGCGCGACGCAGGTCCACGTGCTCGCGTGCCCGGCTGGCGTCGACCGCCTCCGGTGCGCGCTCGGCCACCCGCGAGGCCACCTCGGATCCAACCTCGTAGCAACACACGCCGATGGCGGGACCGATGGCGGCGGTCACCTGCTCGGGTCGCGTGCCGGTGACCTCACACAGCACGGCCACGGCCCGCTCGACGATGCCCGCCACGGTGCCACGCCAGCCCGCGTGCACCGCCGCCACCCCGCCCGGCGCGACGAGCAGCACCGGAACACAGTCCGCCACCCTCACGGCGACGATCAGGCCGGGGGTCGTGGTGACCAGGGCGTCGGCCTCGCCGACCACGTCCAGCGGTCCGGCCCCCTCTCCGACCACCAGGACCCGGTCGCCGTGCACCTGGTGGGCGAGGGCGAGGTCCGCCTCCCCCACCACCCGGCGCCAGTTCTCGACGAGGGCTTCTTCGCGCTCCCCCGGCCGGCGGGCCAGGTTCAGGCTCGCCAGCCCCCCGGTGCTCACGCCGCCCCGCCGGGTCGTGAAGCCATGCACGAGGCCAGGCCTGGAAGACAGTCGAGCGGAGGTCGAGAGCTGCAGCACGCCGCCACCTTGCCACCGAGCAGGCATCGGGTCCAATGGGTTGACAGTCCTTTGGAGACAGCCGTAGGTTCGTCGCCGTGAGCCTCTGGACCCTCCTCGCCTGCACGTCCTTCGACCTGACCCTGGTCCCGGTCACCGTGGACAACCAGGATCCCTTCGGCGACGCCGACGCGGTGGTCTTCGAGGTCGAACACGCCGACGGGACGACGACCAGCCTCGACGGCGGCGCGTCGGGCACGCTGGAGCTCTCCGGACTGCCGTCGCTCGAAGGCAGCACGATCGCGGTCCGCGTGACCTCCGGCGGTGAGACCACGGCCTTCGGGCGCACGCCGGCGCTCACCATCACCGGCGGGGGTCAGCAGACGCACTACGTGCTGGTCTCCGAAGTGGACAGCTTCGCCTGGCTGGAAGACGCGGCCGCGGAACACGCGCTGGCCGAGGCGGTCGCGGTGGGCGACGGGCGCTTCCTGGTCATCGGCGGCGTGCTCGCCAAGAAGAGCCAGACCAACTGGGTGTTCGAGCCCGACACGGCCAGCGATGCCGTGCTGGTCTTCGACGTCGACGCCACCGGCGGCACGGTGGCCTTCGCGAGCTACCCCGGCCTGCTCCCGGGCCCGCGCGTCGAACACTCCGCCACCCTGATGGAAGACGGCACCGTGCTCGTGGCGGGGGGAGCCACGGGCTACGCCGCCGCAGGGACCGAGACCGACTCCGCCGTGGTCATCGACCCGTGGGCGGCCGCCGGCCCGGAGGTCGTGTCCACGGTGACGATGAACCGGGTGCGAGCCGGTCACAACGCGGCGCTGAACAGCGACGGCAAGGTCGTGCTCTTCGGCGGCACCGAGCGCACCGACACGGGCAGCGGCTACTCGCTCTCCTCGATCGGACGGGTGGAGGTCTACGATCCGGAGACCGGTGCCTTCGAAGACTCCGACAGCCTCGGCTCCGACCTCGGCATCACGACCTACGCCGAGGCGGTGGCCCTCGGGGAGCATGGCGCGCTGTGGTGCGGCGGCTTCGACGCCGACGGTGCGAACTACACCGCCCTGGACCAGTGCTACCTGATGTCGCCGGACTCGAGCGAGGTCAAGAAGCTCGACGAAGACCCGCTCCCCACGGGCCTCATCCACTACCAGCTCACCTCGCTCGGCGACGGTCGAGCCCTGGCCACAGGGGGTCTCGACGTGGACGGCGAGTCGCAGGAGGTGGCGGGCGAGGCCGTGAAGAGCGCCTGGATCTTCGATCCCGAGGGGTCGCCCGGCTCACGCTGGTCGGCCGCCGGCAACATGATCCTGGCGCGCCAGAAGCACAGCGCCGTGGCGCTCCCCGGGGGCGACGTGCTCGTGGTGGGCGGCTCGGCCACCGGGTACCTGGTCGCCGGCGACGACGACGACCCCCTCGCCTGCGCAGAGGTGTTCAGCTACTCGAACGAGAGCTTCTCGGTCGTCGAAGCCTGCGGCGAGAGCGACGACTACAACGTGCTCCCCGGTCGCACCCAGCTCCCAGCGGTGGCGTACGACCCGCTCTACGGAAGCCTGGTCTTCGGAGGCCTGAACGACGACGGTGCCTCGGACGTGGCCGCGCTCTACGTCGCATCGCCCGAGGAATAGGGTCCCGACCCCTTCACAGCAGTGCGAGCAGGGCCTCTCGCCCGGCGTGCAGATCGTCCAGCAACAGGTCCGGGCCGGTGACCTCGAGCGTGGTCCGGCTCGACCATCCGGTGCACACTGCGACGGCCACGGCGCCCCCGGCGCGCGCGCAGGCGACGTCCGCCGGTGTGTCTCCGATCACCACCACCCGATCCGGCTCGATGCCCGCCGCGCGCGCACGCTCCCGCGCGACGGGGACCAGATCGTTGCGGCGAGGGCTGTCGTCGCCGAAGGCCCCGAAGGCGAACTGTTGGAAGAAGGTGCCCAGCTTGAGCTCGGCGCCTTGGCGCCAGTTGCCGGTGAGCAGGGCGTTCTGGGCACGCTCCGAGGTGGCCAGCACGGTCTGGGCGGCGCCGGGGCACCACTGCACACGCTCCGGTTCGGCGGCGAGCCCACGCTCGAGCTCGCGCAGGTACCGGCGCTTCAGCGCCGCCCGCTCGGGCGCGCCGCAGGAGAGCCCCGCGTGCTCGAACGCGTCCTGCACGATCGACTGATCGGTGGCGCCGCCGAAGTTCACGGCGTCGAAGGCCCGTTCGACCCCATGGAGCGCCACGAACGCACGGTTCAAGGCCTCCCGACCGGCCCCCTGGGTGTTGAGCAGCGTGC